>WNGQ01000113.1_pt1 | contig 136674 bp, 130 predicted proteins | sample 5407661 | NCBI WGS metagenome assembly WNGQ01 (sample SAMN13153382, study PRJNA577476) | soil metagenome | isolation source: 60 cm soil or saprolite under Garry oak tree replicate 2 | place: USA:California | collected 2016-06-15 | reverse complement strand
ACGGCATCGAACTGTGGGAGCTGGAACTGCTGGCGTGCCTGCTCCGCGCCGAGCCGGATCACCGGCTCAGCGCCGGAACGCTCCTGACGCAGCTGCAGCTCACCTCAGGCGCGATCACCAACCGGGTCCGCCGCCTGGAGCTCAACGGCTGGGTAACCCGCGATCTCGACCCCGACGACCGCCGCTCGGTGCTCGTCACCCTCACCCCCGCGGGCAAGAAGCGCGCGCTGGAGGTGTTCAGCGCCAAGACCGACACCTGGCACGCGCTCCTGTCAGCGCTGTCCCCCGCCGACCAGCGCCGGCTCAACGATGACCTCCGCACCGTGCTGCTCGCCCTGGAAGGCCCGGCACAACCCGCTGCGGATTAGCCTGTGCGGTGATGGCCGAGACGGATGTGATCCGCACGCCCGATCAGCGGGTGCGGGTGTTTGTGAGTTCCACGCTACAGGAGCTGGCCGCGGAGCGTGAGGCGGTGCGGGACGCGGTGACCAGTTTGCGGCTGGTGCCGGTGATGTTCGGCATGGGCGCCCAGCCGTACCCGCCGCGGCCGGTGTACCGGGCTTACATCGCGCAGAGCCAGGTGTTCGTGGGCATCTACTGGCAGAGCTACGGCTCGGTCGCGCCCGGCGAGCAGGTGTCCGGGCTGGAGGATGAGTACCGGCTGTCGACCGGGCTGCCCCGGCTCATCTACGTCAAGTCGCCGGCGCCAGACCGTGAGCCGCGGCTGACGGAGATGCTGGCCCGGATTCGGGACGAGGGTGGCGTCTCGTATCAGTACTTCGCTGCTCCCGCCGAGCTGCAGCAGCTGGCCGGGAACGACCTGGCGGTGCTGCTGAGCGAGCGGTTCGAGATGTCCCGGGCCCATGACGGCGCCGCGGGCGGCGCGCCGCTGGTAGGCCGCGAGCAGCAAGCCGCGGCGGCGGAAGACCTGGTGGCCAGGGAGGGGGCACGGCTGGTGACCCTGACCGGCCCCGGCGGGGTCGGGAAGAGCCGGCTCGCGGTGGAGGCGGCGCGGCGGCTCGCCCCGCGTTTCGCGGACGGTGTGCGGTTTGTCGATTTGGCCTCGGTCTCATCGGGGGACCTGGTCGCGGCCGCGGTCGCCACGGGACTGGGGCTGACCACCACGGGTGACAAGCTCATCACCGACCTGCGGTCCTACCTGCGGGCCCCGCGGCTGCTGCTGGTGCTGGACAACTTCGAGCAGGTGGTGGGTGCCGCTCCGCTGCTGGCTGAGCTGCTGGGAGCCGCTCCCGGCGTGGTGGTGCTGGTGACCAGCCGGGTGGTGCTGCGGCTCAGCGGCGAGCACGAGTTCGCGGTGCCCCCGCTGCCGGTGCCGCCCGCCATGTCGAGCCCGGACCCAGAAGAGCTGCAGGCGTACGCCTCGGTGGGCCTGTTCGTGCAGCGGGCGCGCGCCGTGGCCCCGGGCTTCGAGCTGACCGGCGGCAACGCGGAGGCGGTCGCGGAGATCTTGGTTGGGACTGGATGGCGTCACACCCAACGCTCGGCTTGGATCGGAGGCCGACTACGCTCCGTGGTCATCGTGAGGCCCAGGGTTAGAGTCATCCGGCCCGAGAGGCCCCTTCTGGCCGACTGCGCTTCGGGTGTGCGGCCCCAGCGCGGTCCAGACATGCAGAGAGCGTCGCCACCTTGACGCTGACGACGCTCTGACCTGCAGTTTTAGGGGTGGAGGTGAGGGGATTTGAACCCCTGACTTCCTCCGTGCGAGATCTGCACGGGAATTACACTCATGTAATTCAAGGTGTGAAGGCGGGTGGAGGATCGGCGTTGGCTCACCGCTGTGCGGAGCCGCGTTCGCGCAGGTCGCCGGGAACCGTCAGGGGTGAAGTAAGGCGTTCTCCTGACTGTCATCGCCTGGCGTACTGGTCCCGCTGCCCGGAAGATAAGATCCGGCCGTTCGCCTGGCTTGTGGAGGTGTGCCCGATGTCACCAGCTGTGGACCATGTGGTCGTGCTCGCGCTTGAGAACCGGTCGTTTGACCACATGCTGGGATTCGTGCCGCACTCCGACCCGGCCTTCGATGGCCTACTGAGCGGCGGGCCCTACACCAACCCACCCTGGCGCGGCGGCGGGCCACCGATACCGGCGACGGCAAGTGCCAAGTCTGTGCTGCCCGTCGACCCCAACCACTCCCATGACGCGGTGATGCAGCAGCTGCAGATCCAGGGGCTAGGCAGCAACCGACGAGCGACCAACCAGGGCTTTGTGGCCAGCTACGAGGAGAAGGGCCGCGGGCTGGCCCCGCCCACCTTCGAGGGGCTCCTGGCGCCGCTGGCCAACTGGTGGTACCGGCGGCAGGCGGCCGCCAACCCGATCACCGACCGAGGTGGGCTAATCATGCGCTGCCAACCCCCCAGCCAGGTTCCTGTGCTGGCGGCGCTGGCGCTGGGCTTCGGCGTGTGCTCCAGGTGGTTTGCCTCGGTGCCGGGGGAGACCTGGCCCAACCGGAACTTCATGCACGCGGCCACCTCGGATGGGACCGTCGACAACGAGGTCCGCTTCTACACCGACCCGACGATCTTCCAGCTGCTGGAGGACCACGGCAGGTCATGGCGGATCTACTACGACGACACACCCCAGGTGTGGGCGTTCCAGCACTTGTGGGAGCCGGACCGGCTGCCCAACTGGTTCCCGTTCCCCGACTTCGCCCGCCACGTTCAACAGGACCAGCTGCCAAGCTACAGCTTCATCGAACCGAACCATCGGCCACCCGTGCACCTCCCTGCGACGCCCGGCAGCGGGCCAGAGCACAGCAACAACCAGCACCCTGGCAACAACCTGGTCTCCAACGCCGACTACGACAGCTATACGGGCGACGGCGGCGACTTCCAGCGTGGCGAGCAGCTCATCGCCGGCGTCTACGAGGCGCTGCGGTCCAACCCGACGGTGTTCGAGCGGACGCTGTTGCTGGTCACCTACGACGAGCACGGCGGCTGCTACGACCACGTGCCGCCCCCAATGGACGTGCCCAGCCCCGGTGACCCGGTCACCCGGGGATGGCTGGGGTCGCTGCTGGCGTTGCTGCTGCGCAGGAAGGCTGCGGCGTTCGACTTCACCATGCTCGGTCCCCGAGTTCCCGCCGTGGTCGTCTCGCCGTATATCCCGGCCGGCACCGTCTCCGCCCAGCCGCGCAACCACGCCAGCATCCCAGCCACCCTGCGGGCGCTGTTCGCCCCCCAGGCAGGGCCACTGACCAAGCGGGACGAGCAGGCGGTCCCGTTCCACACCCTGCTCCAGCTCGAGCAGCCACGCCGCGGCAGCGACCTGCCCGACCTCTCCAGCCACCTGCCCCCGGTCCCGGCCACCAGGGCGGCGATGCTGGCCGCGGAGGCAGCCCCACCAAGGCCGGAGCCGCCGGTGCCCGACTACTACCGCGACTTCGTCGCGCTGGCCGAGATGGTCGCCAGGCAACTGCCCGCCGTCGAGGTCCCACCCGACCTCGGCCCACGCGCCAAAGCCCACCAAGTCACCGTCGAGTTCACCCAGCAGGCCGACCAGGCGAGGCCAAGACCGCGATAGCCAGATGTCATCGACTCCCAGGCCATGAAGGAATGCTCTGACCCTGACAAGGCGTAGATGAGGCAGGGCTATTAGAGCCTGGACCTCTTCCGTGTCAGCAAACGGCGGGGAAGCGCTGTGCGGAACGCCGTTTCCCCAGGTCACCGCGAACCGTCGACGGCGAAGTTAAGGGTTCTCTTGCCCGAGTAGGTCGAGGCTCTACCGTCACCCCCAGCAGCCATCCTACGACGCCTGACTTCCACGGCGACCAGCAGCGAGATACGCGGTGGACGCGTCACCTGCGCGGCGAGCGCTTCAAGGTCGGCACGCACGGAGGCGGGGCGCTCCTGGAGTTGCCGGGCCACCGGCGCCTGCCAGGGCTGGTAGCCGTAGCCGAGGGTGAGACCGGTCAGCTGCGCCCAGATCTGTTCGGCGTGGCCAGACAGCGCCCGATGGTCGGTCGGGCCCGGGACGGCAATCCTGCGGAGCAGTCCATTGATGAGAGGAGGGATCAAGGTCCCGTCGCCGCGCGTGTTGATCCTTCCCGTGAGTCCTGCAGGCCTATCCGCTGTTGAGGTACTGGTGGACGAGCTGGATGGCGACCGAGCCCTCGCCGACCGCGGAGGCCACCCGCTTGACCGACCCGTGGCGGACGTCGCCGACCGCGAACACCCCGGGCATGCTGGACTCGAACGGCATCGGCGGGCGGTCCAGGGGCCACCCGGGCGGCGGCGTGCCGTCCTGGAGCAGGTCGGCGCCGGTGACGACGAACCCCCACCGGTCACGCCGGATGGCCTGCGGCAGCCAGCCGGTGTGCGGCTCCGCGCCGATCAGCACAAACAGGGCCGCCGCCGGGACCGTCTCGGTCGCGCCGGACTGTCGGTCCCTTAGGGTCAGGCTGGCTAGCCGCCCGTCGCCGTGCCCGTCGACGACCTCCACGCCCAAGCGGACGGTGATGTTGAGGGCCGCGTGGATCTCCTGGACCAGGTAGTCGGACATGGTGGCGGCCAGCGAGGACCCGCGGACCAGCATGGTGACCCGCTCGGCGTACCTGGCCAGGTGCACGGCGGCCTGGCCGGCGGAGTTGGCCCCGCCGACCACGTACACCTGCTGGCCGCGCATGGCCGGGGCCTCGGAGGCGGCGGCGCCGTAGAACACGCCCGCGCCGGTCAGGGCCTCCAGGCTGGGAACCTCCAGGCGCCGGTAGCTGACGCCGGTGGCCAGGACCACCGCGCGGCTGGCGACCTGGTCGCCGTCGCTGAGGCCGACGACCCGCTCCGGCCCGGCCGCGCGCAGGCCGACCGCGCGCTGGCCGTAGACGAAGTCAGCCCGGAAGATCCATGCCTGCTCGTAGGCCCGTTGCGCCAGCTCGGCGCCGCTGACCCCCCTAGGGAAGCCGAGGTAGTTGCGGATCATGGAGCTGCTACCCGCCTGGCCGCCGATGGCCTCGGGCTCCAGGACGGTGGTCCGCAGCCCCTCGGAGGCCCCGGACACCGCCGCGGCCAGGCCGGCCGGGCCCGCCCCGACCACGGCGAGGTCGTAGGTGACCGGCTCGGGGTGGGTCCTGACCGCCAGGGCCTCGGCGAGCTCGGCGTTGGACGGGTCGGCCATGACGCGGCCGTCGAACAGCACCACCACCGGCAGCCGCTCGCCGGTCGCGCCGACCGAGGCGAGCAGTCGCCGGCCCTCCTCCCCGTCGACGGGGTAGAAGCCGAACGGGATGCCGTTGCGGCTCAGCAGGTCCCGCAGCTCGTGGGAGCGGGCCGACCACTGGTCGCCGACCACCCGGACGGCCTGGAACTGCGGACGGTGCAGCCGTGCCCACTCGTAGAGGAAGCCGCTGACCGCCTGATGGAACAGTTCGTCGCCGGGTTGGGTGGGCTTGTTGATCCAGTAGTCGACCTGGTCGAAGGTGGCGGCCTGCAGGATCGGCTCGGCGGTGGTGCTGTCGCCCCAGTCGATCAGCAGCCCCCGTTTGGCGGTGGGGTGCAGGCGGTGGGCGTGGGTCAGGAACTGCACCCCGGTCATGGTGGGCATCCACTGGTCGGCCAGCACCAGCGCCACCTGCCCGCCATCCGCCTGGAGCCGCTCGAGCGCTCGCAGCCCAGCCTCCGTGTCGCCGTCGCAGAGCAATCGATAATCGGCCCCGTAGCGCTTGTCGAGCTCCTGCCGAAGGACTCCGAGCGCCACCGGGTCGTCATCGACGGCCATCACCACCGGCCTGGCCATCGGTCTGTCCGCTCCGTCTGCTCCCACGATTGGCACCCTATCGGGTCGGCGCAAGATCGTCTTGGACTGTGGCCATTCTGCTGGCTGCAGCGTTGCGCAGCCACCGAAACCCCGATCACCAGCCTGCTAGGGCCGATGCGGGGAGGCCGTTGGCTTGGTTGGCTTGCGGGCGGCAAGCCGCTCGACGACGCCGAGCTTGGAGCGCTCGCGCCGCTCGACCTGAAATCCTTGGGCTTGGACCTGCAGCAGGGGGCGGCGCAGCATGTGCTCTTCCTGCAGCGGCCTCGTGACCAGCTCCATTAGCCACTGCACCGCCCGCACCCACCGGGGCGCGCCGGCGACGTGGTCCAGCAGCAGCAGCCGGCCGCCTGGGCGCAGCACCCGCCACATCTCCGCGACCGCCCGCCGGTCGTCGGGGATGGCGCACAGCGACAGGGTGCAGACCACCGTGTCGAAGCTGGCGTCCGGCAGGTCCAGAGCTTGGGCGTCGCCCACGCACAGGTCGACCTGCAGGCCGAGTTCGTCAGCGCGCCGGCGGGCCAGGTCCAGCATGGCGGGGCTGAACTCGATGCCGGTCAGGCGGATGCCCTCGGGGTAGTAGGGGAGGTTGCGGCCGGTGCCGATGGCGACCTCTAGGACCTCGCCGGTGGCCTGGGCGCAGACCCACTGGCGGCCGTCGCCGAACAGCCGCCGCTCCCAGAAGGCGATCTGCTTGTCGTAGTTGCGGGCGGTCTTGTCCCAGTAGCGGCGTAGCCGCTGCGCCCGCTTGTCGCTGACCTGCCTGGGCACGAGGTCCTCCTTTGGCGAATGTCGCTTGGCTGTGGAGGGGCTGGTTGACCGTCTGCTGGACCACGCGTAGGCGGTGTGATGGTGACCTAGCGACCCTACAAGGGCGCACCAGCGAGGAGCGCGCCACCTCCGGAGAGAACTCCCAGATCGCCGCCTTCCAAGCTGCATTCCTGCCGCCCTGCCACCGAGCCAGGTCCCTCCATCCAACACAGCTCGCTCTCTGCGCTCTTCACGCCGTCCAGCACCTCTTGCACCCACCTGGACTGCTATTGCCATAACGGATGAACCGTCGCCGCTGGCTCTACCCTCAGCCCGAAATCTTCCGAGGACAGCACTGCACCGAGGGTGCTGGCTCTCAGATCGACATAACGGGGCGGCGCCCCCGCTCCCCTGGCCGGCGCCGGAGCCCTTCCGAGCCTCCTGAGCGCTACAGGATAATGCCCGTTATCCTATGCGCATTACTGGCCAGTCGCCTGGAGCGGCAATGGCTGAACGATGGATAGCGGCGACATGACCTCAAGCAACAGTGCGCAGCGGCTCGGCGCGGAGCCGCCGCTGGTCGCTGAGCGGAAGCGACTCCTGGGACTACCGGGCCGGTGGCCTTTGCCAAGCTCGCCCGTTTGGCTCGCACCGAGAAGATCCTTGTAGGCAACGCCAAGGCGCTGCTCGAACACCTGAGCCGCATGCATGACCCAGCGCAGCAGCTGCCCATCTGGAGCGACCAGCAGGCGTTCGAGGAGTTCCTCAACGAGACAGAACGCCACCTGCACAACTACGTCGCCGCCGCACATAGCCGCGTCGAATACTTCCGGCGGTTCGTACGCGCAGAATGGCCCAAGGGGTCACCCTTCCGGGAGGAATATCAGCAGCGGGTCGACAAGGAGTTCGCCGCGTCACAGCTACACAAATTCGTCACCGATTTGCGGAACTACGTGCTCCATGTGCGCTTGCCGGTTTCGACCGGGTCACTGTCGTGGGTGCGTGATGGCCCCTTGACCTGCCGGACGCTACTCGACTCTGCCGATCTCTTTCGCTGGGAGGGCTGGAGCCCTCTGGCCCGGCAGTACATCGAGGCTAGTGGGGAGTCGGTCGACCTGGAGACTGCGGTGAGGACCTACACCGACGGGGTCATGGCGTTCGATCGGTGGGTAGCGGCGAACTTCGCTCAAGAGCACGTGGACGGGGTCGAATCCTATCTGCATGCGGAGTCGGAGTATGTAGCGCTGCTTCGGCGGCTGGGACTGTACGGGACGCCTGGTCTGTCGACCCTGACCTCAGCCCGCGAACGCTGCAAGCCGCCGAGGCCCGCCTCCGGCTGCACCTGGTGCCGTTCTTCGGGAAGCAACAGCTTCGAGCCATCAACGTGGGGACCGTGCGCAAGTGGCAGAACGAGCTGCGCGCCAGCGTCGGCTACGACACCGTAATAGCTTGCCGGTCGCTGCTGTACCGCATCCTCCAGGCCGCCGACGACGACCGGCGCATCGAAGCGAACCCCGTCCGCAAGGTTCCCGCTCCGAAGCGGCCAGTAGACGCCGAGGCGCGCCTCGGTCGCGCCAAGCGCCGGGCCTACACGCCTGAGGAGTTCGGCCACCTGCTGGCCGGAACGCCGCCGTTCTACCGCGATCATCTCGTCACCCTCGTTGGCACCGGCCTCCGGGCGGGCGAGCTGCTGGGCCTGCGCGCCTTCCGCGTGGACCTCGACCGCCGGCAGCTTGAGGTGCTGGAGGTGCGCTACGACGCCGGCCGGTTCGGCTCCGGCTACAAGGACCGGCCCAAGAGCCCCGCCGGCATCCGCGTGGTCCCGCTCGCCGAGCCGGTCGCTGCCACCGTCGCCCGCCGGCTCCCTCCGGATGGCGATCCCAGTGGCCTGGTGTTCACCGGACCCGGCGGCAGCAACGGCATGCCGCGCGGCGGTCGCAGCGCCATGTCCCGGCACAACCTGTTGCGCGTCTACCACCACGCCCTGCACCGAGTCGCCGATCCGGTCGCAACCCTGCCGTACACGCCGCGCCGGGTTTTGACGGCGCTGCGCGACGGCGGCCCGCAGACCTCTGAGCAGTGCCGGGCGCGGCTTCGTGGCCGCACGCCGCGGCTGGCAACTGTCCAGGTTGCCCTCTGCACGCTCCAAGCCGCAGAGCCTGGCCGCCGAGGACCAGCCGGGTTGCTGGCGCGCCTGCGACCCCCCGCGCCGCGATGACGTGCTCGGACAGTTGCGGCTGCGGGGGCCGCACGACCTGCGGCACACCTTCGCCACCTGGCTGGAGGACGCCGGCATCCCGGCCCGGGTGATTGATGAACTGATGGGCCACGCTGGAGGCCCCCGTGGTGGGGCGGCGCCTACGCACGAGGGCAGCTCGATTGGCACCCGCTACTGCTGGACAACCCCGGAGATGCAAGCCCGCGCAGTCGCCACGATCGAACAGCGGCTTGCCGTCTCGTTCGCCGTTGCTGGCCGCTTGTCGCCCTGAGGCCGTTGGAGCGCCGGTCAAGTATCGGTGCTGCGCCCATGCGCCTGCGCGACGAGGAGCTGGAACGGCGCGCACTGCGGGTACTTGCCCGGCGCTCCAACGGCGCCGCAGGCAATGATCAGGCCTCCACGCTGGGATTGCGGGGATCGTGGCCTAGGCGGCCCTGTGCCAGCGCCCAGTCGATGAACTCCTCGGTGGTCAAGCCGACGTCCTTGGCGGCGAACGCCAGCGCCAGCTCGTGGACGCGCCCCTCGGTGAAACCCTCGGCCTCCAGGAACGGAAGCGCCTCCTGGGCGAGGTGGTGGGCGGTCTCGAGCTCGGTGAGCAGGGTCGGGTCAGGCTGTTCCGGCTTGTACGGTTCCGGCTCGTCGCTGATGTCGGCCAAGGCCGCCGCGAGCCGCTCCCGGCGCCGGCGGCTGTAGGCGACCCCCGAACGGTTCAGCCTGAACAGCAGACCGAAGATACCAACGAACATCAGGACCAATCCGATGGTCTGGATCCTGATCCAGCTGGTTTCGGCGATGACGGCGAACCTGAGGATCGCGCCTACCGCGATAAATGCGAGCGCAGCGCGAAACTTCATCTTCGTGTCCTTTCTCCGTTCCTCAGGCCTACCAACAACTCAGGCTTACCCACTGAACGCACGTTGGACACAACCGGTAGAGCTGGGTCAATCGGGATCGCTCGGGTCCAGCCGAGCTACGGGGCGCCGGAGCGGTGGATCCCTCCGCCTGTGGTGACCGTGATCGTGCGCGTCGCCGCCGGATCGTCGTCGACGCCCTCCTCCACGTGCACCCGGCCGGAGGCCCGCGCATCACGGTCCAGCAGCGGCGGGCTCGGCTCGCCCTGCGCCACCACCTGGCGCCGGCGGCGCGGGCCAGCGGCCCGGTCGAGGTGGCGCGCGACCTGGTCGCGCTGTTCGGCACCGACCAGCGTCGGTGTTCCTGGCGGCCGCCTAAAGCGCCGGTCAGGTTATTAACGGTAGTTTGTTGGGTTTCGGCCAGGCGCGCGCCACCACCGTCGGTAGCCTGCACACACGCGCTGCTCCCGCCGGTGACGTGAGAGCAGGCTACCCGCACATCCACCCCGAATCAACAAACTACCGATAAGCGGGTGAAAAGCCGGATCTACGGCGGCACCCAGGAACGCCCACCCATCCGGTTCCGTGGCCAGCAACTCCGCGCAGAGGCGGCCGAGAAGCCGGCGCTGCCGGGGCGGGCTACCCGGCGGGGGTCGGCCGGTCGGCGAAGATGCCCCGCAGCATCCCGGTGGCCTGCCCGACCTCGATCAGGTACCCGTCCGGGTCACGCAGGTAGCACCGCAGCTCGGCCTTGCGGTCGAGGGGTTCCGTCAGGAACCGCGCCCCCTTCGCGACGGCGGCGTCGTAGAAGGCGGCGATGTCGGCCACCCGCACGTTCATGAAGCTGGACACGGGATCACCGGGTTCGGGCGGGGTCAGGGTGACGTCGGGCTTGTCCGGGGTCGGTCCGCCACCCGGGTTCATGATGATCCAACTATTCGCGACCTTCACGGTCGCCGGGTTCTCCTCGAGCACCACCTCGCCGCCGAGGATGCTGGTGTAGAAGTCGAGCGAGACGCGCACGTCGCGGACCGTCAGGAAATGCGCCAGCAACAGCCCCCGCTCAGGTGCTGGGAAACGATGCGCCATCAGGGCTTCCTCCAGTACAGAAGACGTGGACGACGGACCTACACGGCGTGGTGGCGCCGCCGGCTGTCCCACCTGGCGGGGTCGGTCTCCAGCGCGGCCCGGTCCGAGCCGCCGCGGTCGGCGGCGGCCGCGTAGATGGTCTGCAGGAACTCAATCAGCACGGCGTCCGGGTCGGACGCCAGGCGCACGGCCTCGTACGACAGCAGGAACTCAACCGCACCTCCCTTGAGCAGCGCAAGGGGTTTGACCTTCGGCATCGTTCCGGCTGCGGTTGCTGCCTGATTGCTGCCCGGCGTGCCGCAGTGAGATAGCCCTGGCCTGGCGGAGCGACCCGCCAGGCCAGTGACCTGGGCTTTCGATGGGGTGGAGGTGAGGGGATTTGAACCCCTGACTTCCTCCGTGCGAGTAAGTGGCGGCCCACCGCTGTGCGGACCAGCGTTTCCGCAGGTGGCGTCGGACCGTCAGGGGCAAAGTTAGGTGTTCTCCTGCCCGCCGCCACGCCCAATATGAGATGCCGCCCCCAGGCCGGGCGAGCCCCCTCAGCGTGGGGCGTACAGCCAGGGTTGCTTGAGGTCGAAGAACTCCGGCTCGCCGATGCTCAGCTGCTGCATCTCCTCCATCTGGGCCTTCAGCTCCGGCGGCGGCTCCTTGCGCTCGCCTTCGCGGGCCTCCGCCTCAGAGGTGAAATACATCGCCATGGTGTAGGCCCCACCCTCATGACCCACCGCCACACTGCCAACGACGTCGGGACGGAAGGCGGCCCACGCCGCCGAGTCCTGGCCCATGAGCTCCCGCGCCCGCTCCGGGTCGCTGCCCCGGCCCTGCATGACCTGGACAAAGCCGGCCGCATCCGGGTCGCCGGTCACGTCCACGGTGACGTCGCTGCTGTCCTTGAAGCTGGCCTCCCCGGTGAACAACTTGGAGGCCTCGGCCCACCAGCGGTCCTGTTCGGGGCGGTCGCTGTTCCGCCGGGCGGCCTGCTCGGACTCAAAGCGGGCCAGCGCGATGAAGCGGCCGTCCTCGGTCACCCCCGCGGTCGAGCCCAGCCAGCCGGTGGCCCCGGGGGCGAGCTCCTGGGCCCACCGGTCGAACGCGGCCCGGACCTTCCCGGCGTCGGTCACCTGTCCCTGAATCACCTGAACAAACACCACGACCCCCTCTGCTGGGCGGACCACTCCGCTGTGGCCTCGCGTGCGCCTCAGACCCTACGACCTCCCGGTGCCGAGGTCGAGACCGCCAACCACCAAGGACGGTCCGGTCCCCGGCGTGGGTTCCTGGAGCTCCAGGGCATGAACCTTAGGCAGCTGTTTAGGAGATAACTGCCAGTCTTCTGTTCTCTACGGTTCAGTTGGGTCCAGCCAGGTCAGATTGGGCAGCGTTTCTGGTGGGTGCGGTCTGTTTAGGTTCAATTGTGGCCTGTGGAATGGCTGTGAGAATGACCACCTGGGGTCACCTCAGCCGCCGGCATCGGTTTCCCTCTCGCGCCGGCGCGCTCGACGCACCAGGCGACCTCCGAACGGTACTCCGCATCGCACCGAGCCGGCTCGGCCCAGGCGGTGAGCATCGCTTACACCACTGCTCGGCGGGCGGCTGCCGCGGCTGCCCGCGTCAGTCGTCGTCGGCTGACTGGAAGGCCTGGATCTCCTCGAAGTACGCGGCTCGCAGCATCATCGATGCCTGCGGCTCACCTGCGATGTCTGCGAGCTGCGAGCCGAGCAGCGCGGTCATCCCGACCTTGCTCCCGTACACCTCGTCCTGATCGCGGAGCTCGACGTACTTCTTGAGCGCAGTGACCGCCAGCTGGAACGCGGCCGCCGGGTCAGCCGAATAGCTCATCTGGGCGGTGACCGCCATGAAGAACGCCTCCGCACCCGGCGCATCGAGCGCCCGGGAGGTCGCCACGGCGTCTGCCAACTCGTCGAGGGCCACCGGTTCACCGCTAGCCAACCGGTCGCCGACCAGGTATAGGTCGAGGACAGCCGACTCCCGCTCCTGCCCCGCGAACGCCGCACGCGCTCTGTTGGCCGTCGGTGCACCCACCGCACCCGGACCGAAGTACTGCTCGACGAGTTCGTCGAGCGCCGCCTTCTGCTCCGCCGAGAGCTGGCCTGTGCGCGCCGCCTCCGCGATCGAGCCGAGCATGTCGGCCGTCGCCTGCTCGTGCCCGGTCGCGATCATGCGCAGCATCCACGCAGTCCAGTGGCCGGTGGTGAGGGCTGTCGCCGACGCCTGCGAGGTGAGCAGGTTCCGGAGCATTAGCTTCTGTGCCTGGCGATCGCCGCTGTCGGCGGCCGCGTAGGTACTGGCGTCGACCCCGGCCAGTTCGCCGACGTCGATGTAGATGGGCTCGTCGTCAGACATCTGCTTCCCTCCCCATGAGGGCGCGTCGCGCCCCGTCGAGCTGCTCTTCGTCGGCTGTCAGCCAGCGGAGCCGGTGTCGAGCCGCGTCCAGGATGGTCTTGTTGTCGCCGAACGGCAGCAGGTGCTCCCGTAGCTCCACTGCGGCGGCGACCAAGAGGTACGAGTCGCCGAGGATGCGCTCGATGCTGAGCGACTGGGCGACGATCGCATGGGCCTTGCGCTCGCGGTCCGCCACGTCGGCCGTCGCGCGGCGCAGCTCGCCGTATGAGCGCACCAACGACGCGACGATCGCCGCCTGCGATGTGGACGGCAGCTCGTCGGATGTCGCCTCGTTGCTCGAGGCGAAGTGAGCCGCATCGTGCTCGGAGAGCGCTCGAAGGTCGTCGTCGATCGCCTTGGCGAGGTGGGACGGCAGCCGTGCATCGAGCGCGAGCTGGTTGCGAGCGGCACGGAGATGCTCCTCGCTCCCGCTCGCGAGGTACCGCGACACCCACTCCGACCACGCGCACGGTTCGCTCAGGTGCGGACGGCCGAGGTGCAGGTCAGCGGCGCCGTGCTGGACGAAGCATCCCCACGCCGCCGGGTGGTAGCCGTCGTCGGCGAGGGCCTGGCGCGCCAGCAACACCGCGTCCGCCAACGGGGCGTCCTCGGCGAAGTGGTACAGCAGTGCGATGAACTCGGCGGCGAGGTGGTCCGGCACCATGTAGGCAGCCGCGATCGCGCCCGGTGCCCCCGCTCGCACCAGCGCCGTCACGAACCCGTGCTCGTGACCGGTCCGCAGCTGCCGGCTGCGGCCGGCCAGGCAGGCGCTGAGCACGGTGAACGGCGCCGGCGCCGGTCCGATGGCCTCGAAGCCACGCGCCGTGAGGCGCTTGCCGGGACCGAGCGGGAGCTCCTCGCCGATCTTGTCGGCGAGCCCGTGGCCGACGTAGTGCAGCAGGTCGATCCCGGCGCCGAGGTCGTGCACGAGCGTCGAGGGTTCAGGTCCTCTGTGGACGCTCGGCGCCATGCCGAGGTCGGTGGCCGCGGCGACAGCCACGCTCGTCTCCGCGTCGGCGTGGGCAAGCGCGTCCTCGGCCCGGACGACGATCGCCGCGCCCGTCGGTCGGTTGTTCACCAGGTTGCGAGACAGGGAGAGGTTCAGGTCGCGGAGCGCTGGTGAGCGGACGATTCGTTGGCGGAGGCCGAGGTAGGTGGTGCCGTCGTGGAGGATCTCGATCGGCAACTCGCCGAGGTCGGTGCTGCTGTCCATCACCACGGCGAGCACCCGCACGCCGTCGATGTGCTCGCGGATCTCCGGATGGAGCGCCTGCCACATCGCCTGGCAGGCCTGCACGTGGCTGGCGCTCGGCGGGCTCGATGCAGGGATCACTCGACCCGAGAGGCGATCGGTCGCCAGCCGCTGCTCGGCGATGAGGTCGCCCACCGGCGCCGCTGCCTCGCGATCGAGGAGCTGGACGGCCACGCCCGGGCCAGCACCTTCGCGGCCGGGTGAGAGCGAGACGAAGATGACGGCATCCGGCACGGACTCGACGACGAGCACCCCGGTCGACGTGGTCCCCAACCGCTCGAGCAGCACGGTGATCTCGGAGTGAAACGCCGCGTCAGGGTGCCGCTCCATGGCCTGCAGGACGCGACAGAACTTGCCCTCCTCCTCCTTGAGCGCGAACACGAGGTGCAGGAAGCGGACGACGGCGCGGGCGTCGGCCGTGTCGAGCCGCGCCGCTTCCAGCTTCAGCCAGAGCCGGTAGACGACGTCGAGGCCCTGACGGACATCCAGGTCCGATCCGCCGGCGGTCGACTCGGCCAGCACCTGCTCGTACCGGGAGGCGAGCTCGGTCAGTTCCTCGATCAGCCCGGCTTCTCGCCCCAGCTGGTACTTCGTGAAGGCGACGGCGTAGCGGGTCCGGAGAGCCGCCTCGACGCCTCCGCCCTCGCCGCCCTTGGCTGCCGACGTGAACGCCTCCAGCGCATCCTCGAGCTGCCCGAGCTTGGCATGCTGGTTCCCAGCGTTGAACGTCAGCTGGCCCCGCAGGATCGAGATCTCGGGTTGGTCGGCGAACCCATCGAGCCGCCGCAAGCCATCCCGGAACACGTCCAAGGCGCGGGCGGAGTCACCACATCGGTCGTAGACGTCCCCGAGCGTGAGCGCGAACCGGGCCCGGAGGAGGCCCTGCCCGGCCTCGGGCGTGAACCGGTCGATCCAGCGCAGGTAGTCCTTTGCGACCTCGTCGGCCAGGTCGACACGATGCACATCGGCGATGAGGCCGAGGACGAGCCTCCCGCTCCGCGGGAACTCGATCACGAGCCGGTCCGCGAGCCACGCCATGGTGACCTCGTCGTCGCTGAGCTTCGGCGGCGGGTCCGGCGAGGACAAGACAGCGAGCAACGCACGCGCCGGAGGCACGACGACGTCGGGGCGCGGGCCGTTCGCCAGCGCGAGCCACCGCTCCCACGCGGCCTGCGCCGGGCCGATCGCCTCGCGAGGCTCGTCGAGGGCGACCCAGCACCTCGTCTCGCCGGCGAGCAGTTCGGCGGCGACAACCGGGTCGAGCGTCGCGCCGTCCAGCCCGCGAGCCTCCTCGAGCCAGCGCAAGGCCTGGTGCGGGTGCCCCTGCTGCATCGCCCGCTCCGCTTCGAGCCATCGCCGGAACACCCGCTCGAGCAGCGTGCCGTCACCGTCGGGCGGCACGCCGCTGAGCCCCGGGCGCGTGCAGTACCGGTGCAGGAGCACCTCGAACGCAGCCACCTACGACCGCCCCCAGAAAGGGAAGTCCTTGCGCCGACCGATTAGCTCGTAGCCCACGAAGTTCGCTCGGCCCGGGAACGTGTATAGCGCCTCACACCGGCTCCGGACCTCGCGGTTCATCGCGACACCGGGGACGAGTCCGCCCAGCGGCAGTCCCGGGATCTCGAGGGTGACCTCCATCTCCATCTCTCGGGTGAACTCGACGGTCAGGCGCTCGGTCACACCCTTGTCGTCCGAGGTCAGGTCCCAGCCGGTGCCCGTCGGATGCGCTCGGGGAGGTCGACGGGCAGCGTCGGTGAAGCAAAGCGCGCAGGGCCGCAACAGCTCGATGTAGGAGTTGGTGACCGCTTCGACGTCGACCCGGAGCTCCTCGGGCGCATCGTCGTCGCGGCCACGGAACTTCCGTAGGCGAACGTCTATCCAGGCGCCGAGCGCGAAGCACTGGTCACGCGTGCCGAGGTCGCGCTCGGCCCCGAAGGTGAACTTCCGCCCGGACCCGCCGCCCAGCCCCATGACCTTCAGCTGCACCGCAGCGTGCTGCGTCCCGGTGACTTCGAGCTGGAGCTGGCCGGTCCCCCCCGGCGGGACGTGGAAGGCCAGCCACTCGAGCTTGGTGGGGTGCGTACCGAGATCGGCGACCTGCGTCATCCCGCGGAACTGATCGAGCAGGTTCCGCATGATTCCCCGGTCCCCTGCTCTTCCGACCTCTTGCTGATCGAGGTGCTGCTCCAGCGCGAGCGAGGCGGCCTCGTCGTCCTCGTCACCCAGGCGTTCGACGACCGATGCCATTCCCTCCAGCGGCGCGTCCTCAAGGATCACGAGCCCAGCGTCCTGGTCCATCCGCCCCCCTCCCGCTGCTCTACGTGTCCGACGTGGAGGCGCGCGACGAGCAACACCGACGGATGGCCCGCTGCCAGATCCGCTCTGCACGCGCCGCCACACAGGCGGACGAATACGCCAATAATAAACGCACGTATCGATCGGTAACACAAGCGGTGCTCTGCGCGCTGAACCCGCCATGCGTCACTCGCCGACGACGCCGTGCGCCCTTGCGAGGCTGCCTAATCGTACGGTTCGTGCGGCGAGCACTGCGCTCGGTGCGCGGTGCCAGGCAGCCCTCGGTCGGCGTGCCAGGCGGAGGGGAGGCGACGGTGGACGAGTTGTTGGTCCAGGCTCGCGGCTTCGCGGGGCAGGTGCACCGCATCGGCTCCTGACGCGGGGAGCTGCCGCCGCCCGCCTCGCTGGCGCCAGGCGGAGCGACCGCGATGGCCGAGCTGGCGCTCTCCCACCCCGCCGTGGCCGGCGGACGAACTCCACGCCAACGACTGCGGCTGGTCGGCGGCACCGACGACCCCAACCTCGAAGCACTGCGCTTCGACGCCATCGGCTTCGTCCTCTCCTCCGCCATCGCGATCGGGATGGAGCGTGACCTCGACGGGACCTCGCCGCCGGCAAACTACCGAAGCTCGCGCGGCCGGCCCGCTCTGGCAAGGCGACGGCGCGCTGGTCTTCGTCAACGCCAACGGTGGGCCGCTCTTCCAGAGCACGCCGCCCAAAACTCATGGAGAACTTGGCCGCGCAAGCCGGGCTGCCCCATGCACGGCTTGGTGACCTGCGCCACCTGCACGCGACAATCCTACTCAGCAGCGGCGCGCCCGTTCATATCGTTGCCGTGCGACTCGGACACGCCGACCCCACGACGACGCTCAGCATCTACTCCCATGTGTCGCGTCCCATGTCGCGGAAACAAGCCGTCAACGCCTCGGACGTTTTTCGCCGCCGAAGTCGAAGCCGGAGGCTGATGCCCACGGCTGACCCCGCAAACGGTTCCGGTGCGCTCGATAACGGCCTATGCGCGGCCGAGGATCCCAGTGACCGGACCCCCCCACACACTTCCTCCACTCGTCCTCACGCACATGCACTGCGCCATGAACCGCTTTCAGTACCGAACGCTTCCTACAGCGCTTGTCCGTACTCGCTGCATAACGGATGAAGCTTCGCCGTTCGCTCTACGCTCGTCCCGAAATTCGTCCGAGGACAGCAACGCACCGCCGCGGTTGCTGCCCGGCGAATTGCCCTGGAACGGCGCGGCCCCGGCGGGAGGTACCCGACGGGGCCACTGACCAGAGCGTTCGATGGGGTGGAGGTGAGGGGATTTGAACCCCTGACTTCCTCCGTGCGAGGGATAATTTGGCTAATTTCGTGGCCCGGGTAGGGGGGCGTAACGGGTTATGACCAGGGGATTTGTGAACCGGCAGGAACCGGTAGTGTCTCGTAGTTTCCGCTGGTCCGCGGCCCGAATGCGGCCCAATCGTCCCTCGCGGCCATCAGAAAGAGTCCTCCTGATCGACCACTCTCAGTAACCAATCTACCGACCCGTGCCACCACCATGCTCAGCGCCTCTCAACCCACAACGCATTACAACTCCATCTGCTCTCTTGCCCCACCTCCCCACGCATCTCCGCTCCGCTTTTCCATCTCACCCTCATGCTATCCTCAGAGCAATTCTGAGTACGACAGATATGCATCGGGGATGCTGCAAAGCCCGCGGTGCGCACCGGGAGGCGAAGCATCGTGGGCACGAGCACCCGCATTTTCGAGGCCCCGGCGGCGGCGTTGGTGGCTGGCTCGGAGCTGGTGGCGATCACGAGGTGGCAGGCCCGCGCCTACGAGACTGTGATCGCCAGCGCGGCGCAGGACCACCAACGGCCGCCGCATGGCTGGGACCGCTCGGCTCGCTGCGGCGTGGTCGGCTACGACCTGGTGCTGGCGACGCCCCGCACCCTCAACGCTCTGGCGGTCGCGATGCTGCGCGAGGACCGCGAGGCGACCCGCGCGATCGTCAGTGCGCATCACCGGGCGATGGGCGAGGTCGCCCTCCAGCTCGCGCTGGCCGCCGCGGCCGAGATCCCGGTGCTGGTCGGCCACGATCTGGACTCGGTGGGGCAGCCGTGGCTGCACACCCATGTGATCTACGGCGCGCTAGCTCGGGCTGGCAAGGCTGATCCTGGCGGGTGGCTGGTGGTGGACCGTGCCAGGGTGGAGGCGCTGGCTCCGGTGCTGACGTGGGGCTATCACCTGCTGGTCCGCCATCAGCTCACGGAACTGCTCCAGGGCCTCGGGTTGGACTGGTCCCTACCTGCGGTGGACGGCTCGTGTGAGGTACTCGGCCTGTCCGAGGCCGAGCTTGCGGTGGTCGGTGAGCCGGCTCGGCCGCTTGGCGAGATCAGCGCGTGCCGGGAGTAGCAGCGGGGTGGCGGCGGATCTGCGCAAGCTGGCGGTCGGGCGGGAGGGCTACTACACCCGCGAGATCGCCAAGGACCGTGAGGAGTACCTGTCCGGACACGGCGAGTCCCCCGGCATCTACCACGGCGGCAGCGCCAGCGCCCTCGGCCTCGAAGGTGAGTGTTCGCCTGAGGCGTTCAAGCAGCTCTTTGGCTGGCAGGATCCCCGCACCGGTGAGCAGCTCGGCCGCGCGCCCCGGCAGGACGCGATGCCGGCGTGGGATCTGGTGTTCCGCCCGCACAAGGACGTCTCGGTCCTGTACGCCCTGGGCGACCAGCAGACCGGCGCCGCGGTCGCCGACGCGCACCAGGCCGGCGTGCGCGCCGGGGTCGCCTATCTCGATGCGCAGGTCGGCACCAGGACGGGGCGGCATGGTGCCGAGCATGTGCAGGGGTCGGGGCTGCTGGCGGTCGGGTTCACCCACCGCACCAGCCGCGCTGGGGATCCGCTGCTACACACCCACCTGATCATCGCCAACCGCACCCAAGGACCGGATGGGCAGTGGCGCACGCTGGACTCCCGCGACCTGCTCAACCACCGCAGCACCGCCGATGCGATGTACCGGGCCGCCTACCAGCACGAGCTGACCCGCACCCTCGGCGTCCGCTGGCAGGAGCCGGACCGGTGGGGCAACCGCGCGATCCAGGGGATGCCGGAGGAGCTGCGGCGGGGGTTCTCCAAGCGGCACGAGCAGATCGCCGCCGAGCTCGGCCGCCAGGAGGCGCAGGGCAAGCATCGGACCGCGCGGCTGGTCCAGCACGTGGTACATGCGACCCGGCCGCCCAAGTCCCACGAGACGCCCGAGACGCTGTATGGACGCTGGCAGCAGGAGGCGCGGGGGCTCGGCTACGAGCCCGAGCGGCTGGTCCGCGAGATCACCCAGGTGACGCGCGGCCGCGAGCAGCACCTGGCCGGGACCGCGGGGCGGGACGGTGATTCTGCAGACGCACCCGGTGGGACGCCGGCAGGATTGGCCGGGACGCTCACCGCTGGGGCGGGACTGCCCGAGCGGACGATCCGCACGATGTTTGACCGGCTCGCCGGCCCGGAGGGGCTGACCGAGCAGGCGTCCACGTTCACCCGCCGTGAGGTGCTGTGCGCGGTCGGCCGTGAGCTGCCCGCCGACGTCGCCGGCATGGTCGGCCCGGCGGGGCTGGAGGGTCTGGCGGATCGGTTCCTCACCGAGCGGGCCGTCAGTTTGATGGGTGAGCATGCGATCGGGGAGCGCCGCTACGCCACCCCGGAACTGCTGGCGGTCGAGCAGCACCTGATCGACGCCGCCATGAGCCGCACATGCGAGCAGGCGGGCACCTGCTCGCATGACACCCTGCGGGACACGCTGGCGGCCCACCCGACCATCGGGGCGGACCAGGCAGCGATGCTGCGCGACATCACCCAGGGCGGGCAGGGCGTGAGTGTGGTGGTCGGCAAGGCCGGCACCGGCAAGACCTACACGCTGGGGGTCGCCCGGCACGCCTGGCAGCTGGAAGGCTTTCGCGTCGTCGGGGCGGCGCCGACCGGGATCGCCACGGTCTGCCTGGACGCGGAGGGGTTCGAGCACTCCCGCACGGTTGACGCGCTGCTCCTGGAGCTGGACCAGCACCGGGGTGGTGATCGTGGGCACCGGCGTGCGCGGGAGCGGCAACGGGACTTGACACGGCGTCAACTGCCGGGGCGGGATCGCGGGCAGGATGCCCAGGACGAGCGCGTGTTGGACGATCGGACGGTGCTGGTGGTGGACGAGGCCGGGATGGTCGGCTCCCGCAAGCTGGCCCGCCTGCTCGACCACGCCCAGCAGGCCGGCGCCAAAGTCGTGCTGATCGGCGACGACAAGCAGCTCGCCTCGATCGAGGCCGGCGGCGGGTTCCGGGGGCTACGGTTGCGGCTTGGCGCCTCCACCCTGACGGAGAACCGCCGCCAGGCTGAGCCGTGGGAGCGTGAGGCGGTCGAGCAGCTCCGCGAGGGCAACATCGACCAGGCCCTCACGGCGTATCGGGAGCATGAGCGGCTGGTGGCCACCGAGACCCCAGGCCAGCTCAAGCAAGCGATGCTGGCGGACTGGTGGTCGGCGTTCCAGCAGGGCCGCCGGGTCGCGATCCTGGCCTACCGCCGGGATGAGGTGGACCAGTTCAACACCGCCTGCCAGCAGCTCCGCGACCAAGAGGGGCACCTTGGTGCCCAGCGGCTCCAAGTCAGGGATCGCCAGTTCGCGGTCGGGGATCAGGTGGTGTGCGGCAAGAACGCCCTCCAGACGCTCGGGGTTGCTAACGCCAGCCGCGGCCAGGTCCTCGCGTTGGATGCCGAGCAGCGGGCGATGACGCTCCAGCTCGAGGACGGCAACACCGCGGTGCTGCCCCGCGAGTACCTGGATGAGCGGCCATCGTGGTGGCTCAGGGGCAATCCCGACCGCCGCACCGTGGATCTTGGGTATGCGACCACCGGGCACAAGGCGCAGGGGATCACCCGCGATGAGGTGCTGGTGCGCGTCACCAGCTCGGAGGATCGCCAGTGGCTGTATGTCGGCGGGTCGCGCGCGATCGGTAAGACCACCTTCTACAGCGTCGTCACCCCCGAGCCGGCCATCCGCCAGGACCCCGAGCGCCAAGCGCTGGATGTGCCCGCCGCCGACCGCACCCCCAAGGACCAGGCTGAGCAGCTGGGCATGGTGGCGCGGCGGGACCGGAGCAAGCGGCTGGCCGCCGACACCAGCGCGCCGGTCGATCCGCGGAGCATGAGCAAGCACGACCTTCGCGCCCGACGCGACCAGCTCGCCACCTTGATCGACGCCGGGCCGCGCGACCGGTCGCTGTTGGTCGCTCATGCGACCACCAAACGCGAACACCACGAGCAGCGGCTGGCCGAGGCGACCAGTCGCCTCCAGCAGGCCCGCGGCCAGCTCGCCGCGCTCCAGCATGGTCCTGGTCGGTTCCTCCATCGGGGCGACCTGGCCAGGGTGCGGGAGCAGGCCAAGCAGGCGGAGGAAGCGCAGAAGGTCGCCCGGCAGCAGGCCGACCGGGCCGCCGACCGGGAACGCAAGGCCCGCCAGGCACAGCAGCACCACCAGGCCCACCGCGAGGCCAACCCGGACCTGCTGGCCGAGTACCAGGCGGTCGTGCGTGAGGACAAGTGGTGCACCCGTGCCGAGGCCCGCGCGGTCGAGCTGCTCCTGCCGGGATGGTCGCGTGAGCTGGGCGAGCGGCCGACGAGCATCAAGGGTGGTCGCCTGTGGGACCGGGCGGTCGAGCAGACGGTGGAGTACCGGCAACGCTGGAAGGTCGATGATGGCGAGCGCGCGCTCGGGCCTGAGCCGCACGGCAAGGACGCCTCGCTGGAGCAGCGACGCGCCAAGCGGCATGCGGAGCGGGCGATCGGTCGCATGCGCGACCTGACCGGCGACCGGGCCGAGCGAGGCGACCGCACCGACGCGACCGGTCGCCAACGCGAGCAGCGCCGCGACCGTGGGCGAGCTGACCCCGGCGACCGCGACCACGAGCGCGCCATGTAGGTGTGGTCGCTTGCGACCACCCAGCCGCGCGCGGCCCCACCGGAGCGACCATCGGGCGACCACCCAAAAGGGGCGACCAGCAAGCGCAAGGTATTGACTCGTACCAGGCCGTTGCGGAAAGGACTCGTCTCGATGCCGCAGCCAGCGACTTGGGCTGCTGATCGGCTCAAGGGCGGACTCGTCGCCCCAACCGAGCGGAGGCGGAAGCCAGCCGGCGCGTGCGGTGGGGCCGCCGTTCTCCTTGGCTCATGCGGCGATCGGCCTGGGTGCCGGTTGGCGGGTGTGCCGCCACAGCTTGAGCAGGTTGTGGGTGCCGCACAGCAGCTTCCACTCGGCCTCGCAGGCGCGCATCCCGCGGCGCAGGAACCGGCGGGCACCTCGGATCTCCTTGATCTGCCCAAAGACCGGCTCGACGGTCTCCCGGCGTTTGGCGTAGCGGGCCTTGCCGGCCTCGCTGGCCAGCTTGGCCTTCATCGCGGCGCGGAGCTCGTCGCTGCGGGACGCCGACGGCTTGCCGTCCTTGCGCGGCTTGCCCTGGCGGCCGTGCTTGGCCGGCGGGATGTAGAGGTCCGGCGCGTTGGAGATGGTGGTGAGGTTGTCGATCGACCAGTAGCCGGAGTCGGCCAGCGCCGTCTCCGGTCGCTCATCGATCCCAGCGGCGGCCAACGTGGTGGCGGTGGCGTGCAGCATCGGGTCGAGCTGGTGCACGTCGTTGGCGTCCTGGGTCAGCTCGGCGGCGACGATCACCTGCTCCATGGTGGTGACCGCCTGGGCGTTGTAGCCCTGGACGGTGCCGTTGCGGGTGTGCAGGAAGCGGCTGTCGGGGTCGGTGACGTTGGCGGTGGCGTCGGGGTTGGGCGCCTCCTGCGGCCGGCGCTTGAGCTGGCGGGGCTTGCGGCCCTTAGCCTTGGCCGCTGCGGCATGAGCGGCAACGCGCTGCTGGTAGGCCCGCTCCCGCGCGGCGGCGTCGGCCTCCAGCTGGGCCTTGGCCTGCCGCAGCCGGGCCAGCCGCCCGGCCTTGCTGGCCAGGGCTTCAGGCAGCTCGTCCCCGCGGGCGTCGCCGAAGAGCTGGTCTTCGTGCTGGTCAGTCTCGGCGGCCTGGCGGAGGATCTCGGCCACCTCGGCCTCGAGCTTGGCGTGGGTGCGGTTGGCCTTGTCGGCGGCGTTGCCGGCCAGCTTGGTCCCGTCGAGTGCGACCGTGCCGACCCGGACCATGCCGGCGGCGGCGCACAGCTTGAGCGAGGCGACCAGGAACCCGGCCAGGGCCTGCTCGTGGCGGGCGCGGAAGCGGGCGATGGTCACGTGGTCGGGCGTCTGGTTGGCGGCCAGCACGCGAAAGGCGATGTCCTCACTACAGCGCCGCTCGATCTGCCGGGAGGAGCGCACGCCGATGCAGTAGCCATACAGCAGCACGCCAAGCAGCAGCTTGGGGTCGTAGGCGGGATGGCCGTGGCCATCATCACGGTGAACGCGGTAGAAGGCGGTGAGGTCGAGCTGGTCGACCACGTCGAGGACGAACCAGGCCAGGTGGCCGTCGGTCAGCCAGTCGCGCACGTCAGGGGGCAGCAGGAAGGACTGGTCGCGGTCGCCGCGCAGGAAGTTGTACGTCATGGCCTATTCTACCTGTTCGCGGCCTTAACGTCAAATGTGCTGATTCTTAAGTGTCAATGGCGGCGGTCGTACTACGGCTCTTCCTCGCTGAATGCCTCCAGCAGTTCCTTGCGCAGCAGATCCGTTCGCACGGTGAGCGCGCCGAGCAACTCCTCGTCGTTCAGGCCCCCCGTGGTTCGAAACGCCCACAGCGGCTGTCCCTCCTGGTCCAGACACTTCACCAGCACGATCCCCTCCAGCGGGGTCCAGCCCTCTGGCAGCGGATGGAGTTGCAGACCAGCAAGCACCTGCTCGATCGGCTTCCGGCCGTCCTCCTCGCTCATGTCCCCGCCTCCCGCTGCCGTGCACGCGACACGGCACAACGGCCAGCACAACCCAAGATCCAGCCAGTCACTCCGCGCAACTCTACGCGAGCCTCGGCGCAGGGCTGCCCAAGAACAGCGAGGTCAGGGCTTTGTGCAACGGCCTGGTACGAGTCATCCTCTCCGTCTCCGAGAATGCTGGGACGTCGCCGCGGCGGCCGGGTAGCCTGGCGTCGGAGTGTCGAGTGTCAAGGGAGCACCAGGTGCGGCGGCTTGGCCCCAACGCCTACGGCGAGCAGCTGCGGCCCGGCCGGGTCGCTGACTGCTACCTGGCCGTCCTGCTCGATCAGCCACTCGCCGAGATCGCACCCGAGCCCGGCCGCGTGCTGGTGGTCGCCCCGGCCGCCCTGCTGGCCGAGCAGATCCCACAGCCGGACGGCCAGGTGCTGTATGAGCTGCTGACCGGCCATCCTGACCGAGCGCCCCGAGACCTGGTGTTCCTGGCCGACCTCACCACGGAGCTGCGTGCCTGGCCACAGCAGCGCTGGACTGACCTGGGGGTCAGCCCCGAGGTGGCGTTGCTGGCGGTGGTGGAGGGTTGGCGCGCCCGCCAAGTCAAGGGTTTGGAGGTTGGCGGGGTGAGCGTCGAGGAGGCTCGCGCGCTGGGCCGGCCCGCGATGACCTACGTCCGCGAGCAGCTCCGCGGCCGGCTTGCCAGTGAGATCAGCCGCCAGTACCTGCGCTGGCTGCACCCGACCAGCCGCCGACGTCCAGGCGAGCGGTTCCTGTAGCCGATCCACGATGCCGGGCCCGCGGCGCCGATGTGGCCGCACCGCCGCACGCCGTCCCGTGCAGCCTCTGGACGGAGGAGGGGCTGATGGCGTGGGCAAGTTGGGCCAGGGGGCTGGGATCGGGGATGATGGGTCGGCAGCCACGGGCGTCCGTCCGGGTCATGAGGCTGCAGTAACCGCATGATCCTGGCTGTTCGTGCCTGCATTGCACTATCTGGCATACGTCACGAACGAGACAGACTCACACAACGCGGGGCCCTGCAACCGAAGGTGGCATGCGGGTGGAATCTCGCGCTGATGTGGCGCCTATTCGGGACCCGGCCCGCCGGGCGTCAAGCCGTACGATGGGCCTGGCCGCCGAGCTGGCCAGATACGCGTTCGCCGCCGGGCGCGGCCTGACCCACGTAGCTCGCGGCATGGGCTTGGCCCCGGCCGCATCGCCGTCCACAGGGGACGCCAACCCCACCGCGCTCGTTACGCCGTGGCGTCAGCTCCCCAGGATCGCAGCCTAGTCGCGTTGCTGGCTCGGGTGGGGGTCGTCCGGGTCCTCGTTTGGTTCGGAGTGGTGCAGGTGATCGGGCTGGGTATGCCAGCCGGGCGGGAGATCTGCAGCCAGCGCACAGTGGACGAATCGGGCAACGGCCATGGTGTGCGCCCGGCTGGGGTTCCATTGCAGGGTGAATGGTACGAGCTGGCGGGGCGCCACCGGGCGGATGACTGTCTGGGTGTGGGCGGCCGCCAGGGACGGGATCAGCAGGATCCAGTCAATGTCGCGCTGGTCGGCCCAGCGGATGGCTGCCAGGTCAGTGTCGGCGAGCTCGATGGTCGGCGGGGCGATGCCTGCGGTGTCGAGTCCCTGGCGCTGGGTCAGGACCCAGGCGGGGAACAGGGCCTCCGGGGCGGTGCCCAGCACCTCGTGGGCGAGTTCGGACAGCGCGATGGTGTCGCGGCTGGCCAGGCGATGGTCTGGGCGCAGGCCGACCAAGAGCGGTTCGGCACAGAACACCTCGGTGGCGATCCTGGCCGATTCGGGGACCGGGCCGCAGGTGAGGGCCACATCGATGTCGCCGGTAACGACAGCGTCGAGGAGCTTGGGCAACCACATCCGCTGCAGTTCGACAGTTACCTGTGGTGCTTCGGCGGCGAACAGACTGATCAGGTGAGGGGCGAGCACTGGGGCAGCGGGCGGGGTGATGCCCAGCCGCACGGTGCCTGCCTCGCCGCCAGTGACGCGGCGTACAGCGGCCTTGGCGGCGGCGACCTCGTCGAGAATGACTTTCGAGCGGGTGAGCAGTTCGGCACCGGCGCTGGTGATGGCAACCTGGCGGGTGGTGCGGGTGAATAGCGGGGTGCCCAGCTCGCGCTCCAGGCGGCGGATCAGTTCGCTGAGCGTCGGCGCGGCGATGTGCAGCCGCTCGGCGGCCCGCCCAAAGTGCAGCTCGGTGGCTACTGCCACGAACGCTTCGAGCTGACGCAGCTCCATATCCTGACGGTACCCCCACAGGCTGGCGGCCGACCGGATGAAGTACCCCCGGCCGCAAGATTGTTCGGCCTGGCCGAAGAGTGCGTTCGCAAGCTGCCTCTTTTTCGGCTGCGGGCACGGTGCCAGGCTCGCAGCATCGACGGCGGACACACCCCTTGCCGGGGCTACCCGCCATCGGGCCCCAGAGATGGGTGGCTGGCCGAGGAGATGAGAAACAGTGGAGCGGATCCGTATCCACCGGCCGAGGGTTCGGCGCGAGCGCCCCTGGCATGAGGTCCTTCCGCCCGACCCGCGGGACCCAGATGTGGTCCGGGCCAAGGGCTTGCCCGTGCCGGTGATCCCGTCCGACGAAGCCGAAACAGCCGAAGGCGCGCACGAAGCCGAGACCGAAGCGCACCCTGCCTTAGCGGTCCGGTGACCCTGCGGCAGCAAACTGCTGCCCCGCCACACCTGACTGACACTGAAGGGATCACTGCCATGACCGAACCGATCACCCGCCACCAGGACAGCAGGAGGAAACGATGATGGGCAAGACTCTGCGGGACGCTGCGCGTCAGCCGATCAGCCGGTGGCTGGAACTCGACGCGCTCAAGGAGGCCGTCAGCTGGCCGGGGGCCAGCGTCCGTCCGGCCGTGGTGCTGACCAGCGAGTTCATCGCGGCTGGGAGGGACGCGGAGGCGTACGGATACTTTCACGAGCGGGCTGAGGCGCGGCCGGATGAGCCGCTGTTCCTTGCCCTGGAGGGGACGTTCCAGGCCAGGCTGGCGGCGAAACGAATGCCCGAAGCCCTCCAGCAGCTTGTTCGGCACGTTGGGCACGCTCCGGGGTTCGTAGCCAAAGTCGCCGCTCCGGAGTTCTTCGCCGCGGTCGCCAAGCTCGACGAAGCGGTGAGCCGCGCGCCTGGATTGACGACCTACTTCCGCGGCCAGGTCCTGGCCGACGCACCACCCGTGGTCGGAAAGGCTGAGGCTGCGGTAGCCGACCTCGAGTGGGTGCTCGCGGCCAGGAACCAGTTCCCTATCGGCTCGTGGCGGGGCATCTACCGGTCGCTGGCCAAGGCGTATCGGACCCTGGGCCGGGAGTCGGAGTCGCACGAGATGCTGAGACGGTCAGGCTACCCGTCGCTTGATGACGATCTCCCGACGTTCGTTGCTGACTTCTGGATGACGCTCCGTGACGGATTTCGGTTTCGCACGCCGCGGCTGCTGGAGGTAGCACCCGGCGTGCACGTGGCCCAGGGCTACGACTTCAGTGACCTTGCCTTTGTCCAGACGGGCGAGGGCATTGTGGCGATCGACGCGGGCACCACGGACGCGAACGTCCGCGCCGCTCTGGCCGCTCTGCGGGAGATCACGTCGGAGCCGATCACGCACGTGATCATCACGCACGCCCACTGGGACCACATCGGAGGTCTGGCCGCGCTTCGTGGTGCGGACACCCAGGTGATCGCCCGGACGAACTTCAACGAGGAGCTTCTGCTCATCAACTCGACGGCGATACCGACGCTCGAGTGGTTCGGCCGCGACGCCAGTCGTGACTACGACCTCACTCCCGACCGGGTCGTTAGCGAGACGGAGACGCTGACTGTCGGCGGCGTCGAGCTGGTCCTCCACCCGGTGAACGGGGGCGAGACCTCGGACGGGCTGCTGGTCGAGCTGCCGGCAAGCGGCGTGCTCTTCGCTGGCGATGTGATGATGCCCAACCTGGGCGGGCCGTTCCTCCCCGAGGGGTCGGTGGAAGGGCTCCTCGAGACCCTGCAGACGATCCAGCGCCTCAACCCGGCCACCCTGATTCAGGGCCATACCGGGCTGACCGACAACATCACGGTGGAGGTGCTGCCCGTGCTGGAGGCTGCCCTCCGGGAGCTGTACGACGTTGTCCTCACGGGGATCCGAGACAGTGACACGCTGGCCGGCATCCTCCAGCGCAACCACCTGCCGGCCGTGCTGCGCCCACAGCCGGATGCGGTGGTCGCCTATCTCTTGTTCAGGAACAACCTCATCAGCCGTGTCTACAACCAGCGAACCGGCTACTGGAAGCCGGACGGCGAAGGTGTCGAGCTGTTCTCCGATGGCGAGTGGGGCCAGGTGCTAGATCTCCTCGCCGGCGGTAGGGAGCAGGCGTTCGTGGACTCCGCTCATAGCCTGCTGTCCACCAGCGACTACGCGCTCGCGCTGAGGCTGATCGACCTCGGGCTCACCGTTCACCCGGCGGGTCAGGCGCTGCTGCAGCTGCGTCAGACGGCGTTGAACGGTCTACGAGCGCGGTATCAAAACCTCGATCCCTTCAGGTTCATCTGGTACTCCCACCAACAGCCGGCCGAGCTGCTGCCGGCCGACGACAGGCAGAATGGAGAGCTGACACGAGCGTAAACCATGGATCCGACACAGGTTGGAATCCCGCACGCTGGGGCGCATTCCGCCGGCTCTGACCATGGTCTGATCCGAAATTACGTTAAGGGATGGCCAGGATGCCCGTACGCGCATAGGTAGCCTCACTGCAAAAGGCATGCGCGCCACCCAACAAGCACTGGAACTCTGGAAGCAAGCGCAAGCTCGATATGGGACCGAGCGAACGGGATAATAAAGATCATAACTTAAGAGTCCATTAAGAATTAAAGGAGTAACGATGAACACAACAATCTATTTCGGCATTGGTGCAGCAGCCGGGCTTATCGGCTGGCTGACGATCTTTGCCACGATTATCTGGCCGAAGATGAAAGACCAACCAAAAATCCAAAAACTGAAGACCTTAACGGCGATTTCTTTCTTCCGCTACTTCGGGACAACGTTTTTGATTACCGGCCTCGTAACACGCAAGTTGCCTGCAGGGTTCGCGGATCCGGCGGTGTTTGGCGACCTTATCGCCCTGGGCCTTGCGTATATCGCCTTTATCGGGCTCCAGCAGTCCAAGACCGAAAAGCCGCGCCTGTCTCCAACATGGATCTTCAATATCTGGGGTACAGTCGACTTGCTTCTGGCCGCGGTCATGGGGCCCGTGCTTATTCACGACGTCGGAAACTTTGGCCTTACCTACATCATCCCCACGGTGTACGTGCCGCTGCTGCTGACCGCCCATTTCTATGCCTTTAAAGTACTGAGCCAGCGCGACCGCGGGGTGAGCTTGGAGGAGGCGCCCGCGCGCTGGGCCGGCCAGCTATGACCTACCTCCGCGAACAGCTCCGCGGCCGGCTCGCCAGTGAGATCAGCCGCCAGTACCTGCGCTGGCTGCACCCGACCAGCCCCCGACGTCCAGGCGACCGGTTCCTGTAGCCCGCGGCCGGACGACTCTCCCCCGAAAATCGGGAGAGCAGCAGGCCCCGGCACGAAACGCCGGGGCCTGCGGTCAGCAAGGATGCTTAGCGTTCGTCGCGGTAGGGATGGTGGGGGCGGCCGGACCGCTCCGCCCGCTCGATACGCGTTCGGGCCGGCCGCTGGGCACGCTCGGCCTGCCGCCTGGCTGGACCGCTCGCCCGCTCCGCGACCAACTGTTGTGCGCGCTCAGCGCGGCGTTGCACGGCGCGATGGCGGACACTGCCCCGCTGGGAGCGGCTTTCGCGGTTCATGTCGGCCACCACCCCAAAGCCGAGCGTTTCGATCTCCTCGGCACGACGCAGCCGCACCGCCGACGTGCCGCTGTGGCCACGGGCTCGTGGCACCGTGCCGGGGTTGAGCTGGACAAACGCCGAGTCAAGCTCCGGCGCCATGGGCTGTTGCCCGCCGCGGCGGGCGAGCTGGACGGCGCTCTTGCGCTGGTTGACCGCCGCAGGGTTGGGCTGGGGCGTGCCCAACTCGTGACGTTGGAACGCCTTGCGCAGCGACGGCCAGGTCGTGCCCTTCGTGACCGCTTGGAGGCCTTACACGCAACCGCCCATCCGGCCGAAGGCGCAGTCGTGAACCTGTCTCGTCAAACGCCCAGGGCGTGATCAGCTGTTTGTCGGTCGTTCGGATCGGCGAGCGCCGGCATGTGACCTCTTTCGTGCCACTTCTGCTGAGCTCAAGCGGCCTTCGGCGGTGCCTGCGAGGCACCGCCCGTCCTAAAGGGACTTGGGTTGCGCCGCATGCGAGTCTCGCCAGTTACCTGCCGGTGAATCTCAGGATGCTGTCGCTGGGAGCGGCGCCTCAAAGACGGTCCATCCGCTGTCGGGAGCCCATCGGAGGCTCTCGTCCGTCGCCGAGAACCTAGGCAGCAGCCATAGGTGGGTCAGCGGCGCCAGGTGCACCAGCGAAGGCAGTCCGTACTCGGCGGCGCCCCGCTCGTGGCGGGCGGTCAGTCCCAGGGAGACGCCCATGCAGGCCTGGCTGAACGCATCCAAGACGATGACGAGGTGCCGCTCGGCGGCGTTGGCGCGAGCCAGCTTGCCGAGCTTGTTCCTACCCTGATCGGATGCAAGTAGCTCGCTGAGCCACTGGTCCGTGGTCGGCCCGTCCCACCCTCTGCCGAAGTAGGTGCCAGCGCGCACCAGCACCATGCCTTCGCTTCCGGCCTTTGCCCTGGTCGAGTAGACGGACTCGATCCCGAGCGCTACCAGCCGGTCGACGAACGGATCGCGGTAGTCCCCGATGTCGAGGACGCGGTCTCGCCCCGCGGCCTCCAGGTCGTTCAAGAGCCGCTGAAGGTCCGCGTGGCGGAGCTTCTTGACCTTCGCGTGGGCAGCAAGTCCGACGACCCACAGGGCCTTCGACCCTGGAACGGTGAACGTGGGGAAGTTGTCGTCGGCAGCGGCTTCCAGCCGGCGTCGCCGCGAGTCCACCTCGCCGGTGACCTCGATTGCCGCCACCGACCCGTCCGGCAAGTCCGCCTCGAAATCGTGAAGGCCGTCGGGTCCGCCTCCTGGGTCAATCTCCCGCAGCGGCCCCAGGATCGGCTCTAGGCGCGCACGCGCCCACGCCTCGTACTGGTCGAGGTGCTTGGCTCCGGGACGCTCGCTCATTGTGCACAGCCTGCCATGGCGGAACGACCGGGCGCCACGTGCAACCTTCGGCGCAGCATCCCTTCCTGCCTCGCCATCGGGCCCCGGCGCGTTCCCCCGTCGCCGCCCGGCATGTCAGAGGCCGAGGCGGTAGGCGAGGAACGGGGCGGGGTGCTTCCCGCCGCCCAGGTCCTTGGCGGCGTCGAAGTCGAAGGCCGGCGTGCGCCGGAACCCCATCCGCTCGTAGAGGGCGATGGCGGCGGCCATGAACTCGGCGGTGTGCAGGCACAGGACCGGGGCGCCGGCGCGGCGGGCGCGGTCGAGGCACGCCTCCATCAGCAGCCGCCCGACCCCTTGCCCGCGCGTGGCCGGGTCGACGCCAAGCGCGCGGATGTAGGCCCAGCCCCGCGGCCAGCCGAAGCGGAAGGCGCTGGGGTCGGGGTAGAAGGTCACCGTGCCGAGGATCCGCCCCGCCCGCTCGGCGACCAGCAGCCGGCCGGTGCGGGCCCGGGCCTCGACGTCCAGGATGTTGGCGAGGTAGGGCTCGAAGACGGACGGCCGCGCCGCCGAGGCGAACTGCCGGTAGGCGGCGGCGAGCACCTCGCGGACAGCGGGGTGGTCGGCCGGCTCGGCGTCGCGCACCGACACAGCCCCGTCCTGGACCGGCGCGTGGCGTTCTGGCTGCGGTGAGGGCATCACCCCGCGATGCTACGCGAGGCCGGGTGGCGCCGGCGCGGGGCTGGTATCAAGGGGAGCCGGAGACGCGCGGACCGAGAGGGAGCGGGCGTGGCGCGGAGGCCGGGGCGTCCCAAGCTGGTGCTGGGCGTGTACGTGGTCACCGCGGCCGGGATGGTGCCCGGCCGCGGCCATGCCGAGGTGGCCATCGGCGCCATCGAGGGCGGCGCCAACGCGGTCCAGCTCCGCGCGCCCGGGCCCCGAGACGAGGAGCTGCTGCCCCTGGCCCGCGGAGCTGGCCGGCCGTTGCGCCGAGCGGGGCGTGCTGTTCATCGTCGACGACCGGATCGAGCTGGCGATCGCCTGCGGCGCGGCCGGCGTCCACCTCGGCTAGGGCGATCCCTGAGCCGAGGTGCGGATGTGCCTGGGGACGGACCTGGCGCTCGGCGTCAGCGTCGAGACCGCCGAGCAGGCGTCCGCCGCCGAGGCGGCCGGCGCCGACTACCTGTGCGTCACGGTGTTCCCCACTAGGACCAAGCCGGAGGCGGTCCCGGGCGGGCTCGGCCGCGTCCAGGAGATCAGCGCGGCGACCCGCCTGCCGGTCACGGGCATCGGCGGGATCGACGCGTCCAACGCCCGGCAGGTACTGGAGGCGGGCGCCGCCGGGGTCGCCGTGGTCTCCGCCGTCGCCGCCGCCCCCGACCCGGCCGCTGCCACCCGGGCCCTGGTCGCCGTCGTCCGCGGCACCACCGGCGCACCCCCGTACCGGAGCTGAGTTGATAGCAGGAGGTATGCGGGCAACCCGGTCCAACGAGCGGCTGGTGCGGGCCAATGGCGTCGACCTGTGCGTCGAGAGCTTCGGCGACCCCGCCGACCCGGCGATCCTGCTGGTCCACGGCGCGGCCCCTGCATGCTGAGAATGCCTTGGTGGCAGAGGGTCAGCTCGACTTCTCAGAGTCTGGTGCGAGGCGAAGGATCTCTGCTTACGACGGACGTCGCGACCACTGTGCGTGGTCATCGTGAGGCCCTGGGGATAGGGTCGTCCGGCCCAGGGGGCCCTTTGAGCTCGACCTCCGGTCGAGCGCGCGGCCCTAGTGCGGCCCAGACATGCAGCGAGCGTCGCCACCTTGACGCTGACGACGCTCTGACCTGCAGTTTCGGGAGTGGAGGTGAGGGGATTTGAACCCCTGACTTCCTCCGTGCGAGGGAGGCGCTCTGCCGGACTGAGCTACACCCCCATGGCGAGCGGGATGGATGATACCAGAGGGGACCTGTGGGCTGGCCAATCGCCCGCCAGGGCGGCGGGCCGTCCGGCCCTCACTTCAGCGTGCCTGGGACTCCGGGGCCGGCCGCACCGGGCGCACGGGGTGCACCGGCCGCGACGGCCGCGGACTCGGGTTCGGGCTTGGGCTCCCGAGGCCCGAGGATGCGACCTTGGATGAGTGCGATACCGAAGCCGACGACCACCGCTCCCAGCAGCAGTCGATAGGAGAACGGCTCGCCGAGTACCAGCACGCCGGCGGCGACGCCGACGACGGGGATGAGATAGGTCACCAGCGATGCGGCGGTGGCACCCGCTGCCTGCAGGGTGCGGTAGTTCAGCAGGTAGGCGTAGCCGGTGCCGACGGCGCCGAGCAGCACGAGGCAAAGCATTCGCACCCAGGTCAGGTGCACGCTCCCGATGGCCAGGTCGTAGCCGGCGAAGGGGAGCAGGGCGAGGGACCCGGCGGCGAGCTGGCCGGCGGAGAGCTGGATGGGCGACAGCCGCTGCACGAACCGCCGCGCGTAGGCGAAGCCGAAGCCATAGCCGGCGGTCCCGATGACGGTGGCCACCACGCCGGCCAGGGAGCTTCCAACCAGGTCGTTGCCACCGACTCCAGCGAGGATGGCGACACCGCCCAGGGCGACGATCAAACCGGCGATCTGCGGCGGCCGCAGGCGATCGTGCAGCAGCCCGGCGGCGAAGGCGGCGGTGAACAACGGCGTGCAGGCGTTGAGCACGGAGGTCAGCGCTGAGGTGATGTGCTCCTCGCCCCACGCCATCAGCGTGAAGGGCATGACGCTCATCGCCAACCCGAGGACCAGCAGGTGCCCCCAGGTGCTCCGCTCCGGGAACCGTTGGCCGGTCGAGCGCAGGAAGGCGAGGATCACGGCGAGGCCGAGCAGGATGCGGCCCCAGGCGAGGAACGTCGGCGGGACGCCCTCGACGACGACCTTGATGAACAGGAACGACCAGCCCCAGATGAAGGCGAGCAGCAGCAGACGACGCAAGGCGAGCACTCCGGATCGAGACGGCGACCCCATGCCGGGCGGTGCGCCCAGCGTGCCGCAGGCGGTGTGCCCGCGTCGACTCGGAGCACTCCGGCCGCAGCTGCGTGCGGCGCCTCGGGCGTCGCTAATAAGTCAACATTGGCGTTGACAAAGTCAGTGGGCGGCGGCACGATGGCCGCGTTCCGCCTCGCAGCAATGGAGCCACGGAGGTCACCGATGGCACGAGCCGCCAGCGGCCGATTGGCCGGCCGAACTGTCCTGATCACTGGAGCCTCACAGGGCCTCGGTCGCGCCGTCGCGCTGGCCTGTGCTCGGGAAGGCGCCAACCTGCTGCTGGTCGCACGGCGCGCCGGCCCGCTCGAGGAGGCGCGAGCAGAGGCCGAGTCGTTGGGTGCCCGCGCGATCGCGGTGGCCGCCGACGTTGGCGACGCCTCGGAGGCGGAGCGGGTGGCCGCGGCGGCCCTCGACGCGTTCGAGCGCGTGGACGTGCTGGTCAACAACGCGTCCGAGCTGGGCCCGACGCCGATGCCGTACCTCATCGACACCGATCCGGACGCGCTCCGCCGTGTGCTGGAGGTGAACCTGCACGGTCCGTTCCTGCTGACGCGGGCGCTGCTCGGGCCGATGCTGGCGGCCGGGTCGGGGAGCGTGGTCAACGTCTCCAGCGACGCCGGCGTGGTGGGCTACCCGGGCTGGGGTGCGTACGGGGTCTCCAAGGCGGCGAGCGACCAGATGACCAGGATCTGGGCCAGCGAGCTGGAGGACACCGGCGTCCGCGTCAACTCCGTGGATCCTGGCGACATGGCGACAGCGATGCACGCGGCGGCGTTGCCCGAGGACGATCCGGCGGAGCTGGCCCGCCCGGAGGACCGGACGGCGGTGTTCGTCTACCTGGCCTCGGCCGAGTCCGCGGGCGTCACCGGCCGGCGGTTCGAGGCGGCGGCGTTCCCGGTGCCCGGCGCGGAGCCGGCCCATGCGCAGTGACGTCCGTTTCGAGCTGCCGCCGACGCTGGAGGCGGCCGCGCCGCCCGAGGCGCGCGGGCTGCGCCGCGACGGTGTGCGCCTGCTGGTGATCGACCGGGAGACCGGGGCCTTCCGGCACTCCCGCTTCTCGGACCTTCCGCGGCTGCTCGGTCCTGGAGACTTGCTGGTCGCCAACGACTCACGCACGTTGCCGGCGAGCCTGATCGGCTGGACGGCGAAAGGAGCCCCGCTGGAGCTGCGCCTGGCGGGCCGGGACGGCGACCGGTGGGCCGCGCTGGCGCTGGGGGTGCCCGCGCGGGGCGATCCGGCGCTGGTCCCCACCGACGCCCGCCCGCCGGCTCCCGAGCTGCTACCCGGCGAGCGCTTGACCTTCGCCGCGGGCCTGGAAGCACGGGTGCTCGGCCGGCACAACGAGGTTCCGGCGATGGTGTGGATCTCCTTCGACCGCTGCTGCTCGCGGCTCCTGGAAGCGCTGCACCGGGCGGGGCAGCCGGTGCGCTACGCCTACGTGCCGGAGCGCTGGGGCCTGCACCACTACCAGACGCTGTTCGCGGCCGTTCCCGGATCGGCCGAGATGCCGAGCGCCGGCCGGCCCTTCACGGTCCAGACGCTGCACGAGCTCCGCGCCCGCGGCGTTGGCCTGGCCACCATCAGCCTGCACGCCGGCCTGTCCACCTACGGCGACCCGGAGGTCGACCGCCGCTTCGTGCCGGCCGAGCCGTACCGCGTGCCCGAGGCGACCGCCGCGGCGGTGACCCGCTGCCGCGCCGCCGGCGGGCGCGTGATCGCGATCGGCACCACCGTCGTCCGCGCGCTGGAGACCGCCGCCGGCCCCACCGGCCAGGTGCGCGCGGGCGCCGGCGTCACCCGGCTCCGCATCGACCCCGGCCACCGGCTTCGCGCCGTCGACGGCCTCCTGACCGGCCTCCACGAGCCGGAGGCCAGCCACCTCGACCTGCTGCGGGCGTTCCTGCCGACCACGGCGCTGCGAGCCGCCTACGACGAGGCCCTGCGCGAGGGCTACCTCTGGCACGAATTCGGCGACGTGTGCCTGATCGTCCCGCACCTGGACCCGTCCCGGTCGCGGTGAGCCCGCGCTCCGCGGCGGGACGGCACACTCGGGCCGACGAAGAGAGCTTCGGCTGCGAGGCTGGCCAACCGTGCGGCGAGGCTGGCTGGTCAGCGATTGATGACCGAGCAGGTCAGCGTTCGGGTGATGCCGCCCACAGCCTGGATGCGGGTGACCACGAGCCTGCCGAGTTCGTCCACGCCAGGCGCGTGCACTCGGGCGATGACGTCGTAGGGACCGGCGACATCATCGGCCCACTCGACCGCATCGAGGTCTCTGACGGCGTGAGCAACCTGTTTGGCTTTTCCGACTTCGGCCTGGATGAGCACGTATGCGCTCAGCATCCCCGGGCGACCGGCGGCGGCATCGCGATGGTCAGCTTGGCTCATGGCAACTCCCGGTCGGCGTCCGCCCGGCCACTGGCTCGGCCGTCTCCGCTGGTGGATTGGAGGCATGCTACCCGAGGCTGCCCCGGGCTTGGTGGAGGTTCCGCCGGGCTGACGCGCCGCTCAACCCGCCCCTGCCGGTCAGTCGAGCCGGTCGATCCTGGCCGCCATGATGTAGTCGTTCTCGCTGAGCCCGCCGATGGAGTCGGTGGTGAACGAGACGACAAGGCGCCCCCAGCTCACTTCCAGGACGGGATGATGCTGGTATTGCTCGGCGAGCAGCGCGATCCGGGTCGCGTGGGCGAAGGCGGCCGAGAAGGTCCTGAACCTGAATTCGCGACGCAGCCAGGTGGTGCCCTCGCGGCGCCAAGCCTCGTCGAGCTGGCCGTCCAGCTGGGCCGCGTCCGCTTCGGTCAGCGTTGGCGTGCCTGGGGCCCGCTCGACCGGGCGTCGCTTCCACAGCTCCGTCATCCGTGCTCCTTCGCTGCTGTCGCGGCCGGCTCCCGGACGCGAACGGCGATCAGGCCGCTGCTCGCCAGCGTGCACCAGACCCTCGATCTACTCCACACCTGCCCCGCGATCGATACCGAAGCCTACAGTTGGTCGCGCGCGCCGGTCGTCTGGCCGACCTCGATCAGATGACCGTCAGGGTCGCGCATGTAACAGCGGATCTCCCTGCCGTGGTCCTTTGGCGGGGTCAGGAACTCGGCTCCCCTCGCGCTCCACTCCTGGTAGGCGGCCTGGATGTCGCCGACGCGGATGTTCAGGAAGGCGCTCACGCGATTGCGGTCCCTCGGCGTCTCGAGGACGACCTCGGGCTTGTCGTCGGTCGGCCCGCCGCCCACGTTGATGGTCACCCAGCCGTTGGCCAGTTTGACGATGGTCGGCTCGCCTTCCAGCACCACCTTGCCGCCGAGCACGCCGACGTAGAAATCGCGTGAGCGTGCCACGTCTTCGGCGACGATGAAGTGGGTGAGCACGAACCCCTCACTCGGCGCGGGGAAGTCCTCTCGTGCCATGGGCTCACCTCCTGGTCGCTTCGTTGGTACAGCCAGCCCGCCGTACAAGCTACGTCTTGTTCCCGGCGGCCGGTGGGATGGCGACTGAGCACGGCGAGGGCGTCGACACGTCGAGGCGTCGCGCTGTTGCTCCATCCCTGAAGGTCGCCACCCGTTGCTGCTGGTCGCCTGGTGGCCGCGGCCTGGTTGGCGGCAGGTCATGGTTGCTGGCCCCCGCTGTCCGTAACGCAGCCGTGACGGGGAACGGGAATGCTGCGGCGTGTCCGTGGCCGCTGTGGCTCGGATGGTGGGACTGTCCGGGGTTGCCCGAATGCGCAGACGATGGGCCACATCGCCACAGCAGGAGCTCACCAGGGAGGGTTGGTGCCATGAAGGAGCAGGAGATGCGAGCGCTGTTCTTCGAGCGGCTGGAGCACCTGGACGCCGAGGCCGAGTACGAGCTGCGCCATCCCGACTACGTCATGGAGATGCCTCAGTCGGGCGAGCGCATCCGCGGCCAGGACGCCATGCGCGCCTTCCAGCAGGCGTACTCCGAATTCGCAACCCCACCAACCGTCCAGCCGCGCCGGGTGACCGGCGCCGGCGACGTGTGGGTGGTGGAGGGCCGGGCCGACTACGGCGACGGCCAGATCTTCCACGTCGCCAACATCGTGGAGTTCCGTGACGACAAGATCTGGCGGGAGACCCGCTACTACGCCGAGCCGTTCCCGGCGCCGGCCTGGCGGGCGCAGTGGGTCGAGCGGATGGAGGACGCAGCCACACCCGCCGCGCCTGGCGCGTCCACGCCCTCGGCGTGAGGCGCCACCAACGCGGTCGCCGGCCGCAACCAGGCGTACGAGTCGTTGGCGCACGAGGTGAAGTCGATCGTGGGCGGCCCGGTCGCCAAGGCGTTCAACGTCAGCAGCGCGGTGCTGTACGACCAGATCGACCAGCAGCGGGTGCCGCCCAGCAACCTGTACGCCTCGGAGGAAGCGGCGCGGGAGGTGACGGAGCGGCCGATCCAAGATGTCGGCTTCGACCCGGTCTACGTCGGCGGCCTCGAGTGGGCCCGCGCGCTCGAGAAGGAGGCGATGCTGGACGTCGCCATCCGCCAAAACGGGCTCGGCCCCTTCTTCTACCGGTACGCCAAGCCGGGCGAGCTGTAATCCTCACGGCCCCACAGTGGTCGTCCGGGCAGGCCATCAACCTGGCGGCGCTGCTGAGCGAGCGCTGGGCCGCCGGCGTCCGCCCGATCGCGCCGCGCCCGCGGGCCGGGCGGGTGGCGCGTTGAGCGGGGCCCCGCAGAGGATCCGAGCGCTCACGGCGGACCCTTCGGCGCCGATGGGGGTGCGCTTGGTGGAGGTCGCGGAGCCGGTGGCGGGACCAAGCCAGGCGCTCGTCGAGGTGCGGCACGTCTCGCTGAACTACGGGGACCTCAATGACGCCCGGTCCGGCCGGGTACCGGCGGGCGGGGTGCTGGGCTCCGATGCGGCTGGCGTAGTGGTGCGGGCAGCGGCAGACGGCGGCGGGCCGGCGGTGGGTGCCCGGGTGGTGGGGTTGACGCCTGGGGCCTTCGCCGAGCGCGTCGCGGTCGAGGTCGGTGCGCTGGCGGAGGTGCCGCCCGCGGTCGACCTGGCCGAGGCGGCGGCGCTGCCGGTGGCCGGCGTCGCGGCGCTGCAGGCGCTGCGGGCCGGCGGGCCGGTCCAGGGCAGGCGGGTACTGGTCACCGGCGCCTCGGGAGGCGTGGGGCGCTTCGCAGTGCAACTTGCGGCCCACGACGGAGCCCGGGTGATCGCCTCGGTCGGCTCGACCGAGCGCGGGCGGGACCTGGCCGAGCTGGGCGCCGACGAGGTGGTGGTCGGACTGGAAGGGATCGACCAGCCGGTCGACGTGGTGCTGGACAACGTCGGCGGCCCGCAGATGGTCGCCGCGTGGAACCTGCTCGCGCCGGGCGGCAGCCTGCAGAGCATCGGCTGGACGTCCGGCCAGGCGGCGATCTTCCCGCCGTACTCGACGATCGGCCCGCCCAAGTCCCTGACGTCGTTCCTGATCGGCGGCCAGGTGGGCGCGGATCTGGCGACCCTCGTCCGGCTCCTTGCCGATGGCGGCCTCTCCGTCGAGATCGGCTGGCGTGGACCCTGGGAGCAGGTGGCGCAGGCCGCCGAGGCGCTGGTCGGCCGGCGGGTCAACGGCAAGGCGGTGCTGGACTCGCGGCCGGCGGCCGGGTAGTGCTGGTCCGCTGGTTTGGCGGGCGCCGCCCCGGCAAACCTCGCCGTACCTCGAGCCACCACCAAGGTCGCTCCGGCTACTGGCCGCCGGGCAGGCTACTGGCCGCCGGGCAGGCTACTGGCAGCCGCGCCAGCTACTCGCAGCCGGGCAGGCGGAACGAGGCGATCCGGGTCTGCCAGCCCCTCAACGAGGTCGTCTGGTAGTACTCGTTGACGTACCAGAAGCTGCAGTCGTCCTTGGGGTCGATGTTCACGGCGATCCGGGCAGCCGGCGGGTCAGGCGGCGACGCCTGGGTGGCGACGCCGGCCGCACGACCAGGCCGCGACGACGAACAGGGCGCCGCCGAGGACCCACCACGGATCCCAGAGCAACAGATGCCAGCGGGCGGCGGCCGAGTGCATCGATTCGGGCGTGGCCAGCAAGCCGAGTGCCATGACCGCACGGACCGCCAGGTTGGCGCCGCCGTAGAGCAGCATCCCGACGCCCGCGACCCAGGTCGCGGTGAGCGGTATCCAGCGGGGCAGCACCCGACCCTGGGGTCGGACCAGGGCGAGCGCCAGCAGACCGGCGATCGCCTTGAGCGCGCCGGTGATCCACAGCAGTGCGACGAACTGCGGCTCGCGGGCTCTGGCGGGTTCGACGATCGTGTCGCTCATGGTGGAGGAGCCGATGGATCCGCCGGCCGCCCAGTAGAAGCTCATTGCGGCGAAGACGAGCGCCCAGGCCGCGGCCGCGTAGACCGCCGTGCTCGAGGCCTGGCTTGCCGCCGGTCTGGCCGGGCGCGCAGCCCTTGAAGGCTCGCTCATGCCGGCTACGGTACCGCGGCGCGCGGTCAGGAACCCGGGCGCCGGCGCGCGCGGAAGGCCGCGACGCGGCCGCGGTTGGCGCAGGTGGGCGAGCAGTAGCGGCGCGGGTGGTTGCGGAGCCCGCCGGCGAAGACGCGCCGGCACGAGGGAGCGGCGCAGCGGCCGAGCCGGGCGACGCCATCCTCGGCCAGCAGCCGTGCCAGCCCGAGCCCGGCCACCGCCGCCAGCCAGTCGGCCCAGGGGGCCTCGTCGGCGGTGACGTGGAGGTGCCAGGCGGTCCCGTCGTGATTCGACAGCCGCGGCGGCGCTTGGGCCCGGTCGAGCAGCCGGTTCACCCGCCCGGCAACGGCGTCCGCGGCGCGGCCCTGGGCGGCCACGGGGACGCCGGGTCCGGCCGCCCCGCGGCCGCCGGCGGCCGCGGGGACGCGGGGTGCGGCCGCGGCGGGTGCACCGGGGCCCTCGGCCGGACCGTCCCCGCCCTGCGCGGGAGCGCCCGCGGCGTCGAACAGGTCGGACAGTTCGGCGCGGACCCGGATGAGCTGCTCGACGTCGCCGGCGGCCAGGTCGATCGGCTCGGCCTCACCGTGGTCGATCAGCCAGGCCGCCAGGCCGGCGGCGTTCAGGCGGTCGTCGGGCAGGTTCACCAGGTCGACGGCCAGTTGTGCCAGCCGGTCGGGCTGCTCCGCGGGATCCAATCCGTCACTGCCTCCCCGAATCTGTAACGTCTCCTCAAGAGGGATACGTTACCATTCACCGGTGCGCACGGACCGGGCAGGGTTGCCGAAGCCGATGGCCTCGATCTGGAGGCTGCCGGGCTACGGATGGTTCTACCTGGCCGCGACGCTCGGGCGCGTCGCGGGCGAGATGCTGGCGATCGCGGTGGTGCTGCTGGTGCTGGACCGCTCGTCCAGCCCGGCGCTCGCGGGGGCGACGGTGGCCGCTGCCAGTCTGCCGAGCGTGCTGACCGGTCCGGTGCTCGGGGCCTGGCTGGACCGGACCAGACACCGGCGCGCCGCCCTGGCGGCCAACCAGGTGCTGCTCGCTGCGGCCCTGGTCGGCATGCTGCTGGCGGCTGGCAGGACGCCCGCGTGGGTGGTGCCGGCGCTGGCGGTGGCGGCCGGGATCGGCGCGCCGATGCTGACCGGCGGCATCACCAGCATGATCCCGCTGCTGGTGCCGCCGGCGCTGCTGCGGCGGGCCAACGCGCTGGAGGCGGCCAGCTTCAACAGCGCCGCCGTGCTCGGCCCCGCCCTGGCGGCCACGGCCGCCGCGCGCTTCGGCCCGGCGACCGCCGTCGCGTTGGAGGCCGGCATCGCGCTGCTGGGCCTCGCCGCCATCGCCCGTATGCGCCCCATCCACGCGCCCGGACCCCCGGAGCCGGCCGGCGCCGCGGGTGCCACCCACCCGGCCGGGCCCGCCGAGGAGGCTGGGGCCTCGCTGGGTGCGGCGCTGCGGGCGGGACTCGCGTACCTGGTGCGCACGCCGGTCCTGCGCGGGGTCACGGTCACGACCAGCCTGGCGATGGGCGCGCAGGGGCTTCTGCCGATCGCCCTTCCGCTGCTCAGCGAGCGGCTGGGCGCCGGCCGCGGAGCCGCGGGCTACCTCTTCGCGGCGCAGGAGGCCGGCGCGATCGCCGGCGCCCTGCTCGCCGTCCGCGTGGCGGCTTCCTGGCCCGCCGAACGGATGGTGATGGGCGGCACGGCGCTGGTCGCGGCGGGCACGGCCGGCCTGGCGCTGGCCCCGAGCTTCCCCTTCGCGGTTGCGGTCGCCGCCGTCGCCGGGCTCGCCGCCGGCCCGGCCTTCGCGGCCCTGTTCGCGGTCCGGCAGCAGTGGTCGCCAGCGGGCCTCCGCGGCCAGATCTTCACCACCGGCGCCAGCCTCAAGATCGGCGCCTACGCCATCGGCGCCGCCCTCGCCGGCCCCACCCTCGCCGGCGTCGGCCCCCGCGGCGCCGTCGCCGCCACCGCCGCAGCCGAACTGTTCGCCGTCCTCACCGGCCTGGCCGCCTCGCGCACCCCAGGCGCCGCGCGTCGCCCGGACCCCGACCAGGCCCGCCGCACCACTTCCACCGACCCCCGCGAGGCGACCCGTTGATCCCGGGCAGCGCCCGCCCTCCCGCAGACGACTGCCGGTGGTCCCTTCTATGATTGACCAGGGGGAACGGTGCGATGGGGCAGCAGGCACAGTGGCTCGAGGCGGAGTTCGGCTGGCATGCCGAGCGCGTGACCGAGGCGGGACTGGCGCTCGGCCTCGACGACCTCGTGCCCATCGCCTGTCGCGGCTCCAGCCATCCAGCGCTGCTCGACCAACTCGCGCGCCTGATCGGCGCCCGGCCCGGCCTCGAGGTGCTCGACGGTGGCTGCGGGCTGGGAGGCCCGATGGCCTGGCTCACGCGTGAGCATGGCTGCTCGGTGGTTGGCGTCGACGTCATGGCCAGCGCCGCCCGTGGCGCCCGCAGTCTGTTCCCGGCCAGCACCGTGCTGGTCGCCAGCCTGACCGCGCTGCCGTTCGCCGCCGGCGCGTTCCACGCCGCCTGGGCGCTCGGCTCGCTCTCGACCATCCCGGACGTCGGCCTGGCGGCGCGGGAGCTGTGGCGCGTGCTCGTCCCCGGCGGCCGCCTGGCGGTCTACGACTTCGTCGCCACGACGGCGATCCCCGCGGGCGCTCCGGTGGCCAACGCGTTCACGGCGCCGGGCGCGCTGGCCGGACAGCTTGCCGCCGCCGGGCTGACCGTGCTCGCCAGCGGCCGCGCGCCCGACGTCGGCTCCGCCCCCGCCGCCTGGCGCGAGCCGATCCAAGCGGTGGAGCGCGAGATCGCCCACGCTCACGGCGGCGACCCGCGCTACCGGTTGGAGGCCAGCGAGCGTGCCGCCTTCGGCCGCCTCCAGCTCTCGGGCTGCATCGTTCCCTGGCTGCTGCTGGTCGAGCGGCCCTGCTCGTCGTGACCGGTGCCGTAAGCTGGCGCCCTCATGGCTGACAGCCACGGCGGCAAGCTGGTCGTCTGCGCCACTCCGATCGGCAACCTGGGGGATGTCTCGCCCCGGCTGGCCAAGGCGCTGGCCGAGGCCGACCTGATCGCCTGCGAGGACACCAGGCAGACCCGCAAGCTGCTGGCCCACCTGGGCGTGCGGGCGCGCCTGCTCAGCTACCACGACGCCAACGAGTCCAGTCGTGCCGCCCAGATCGCCGGCGAGATCGCGGGCGGCGCCCACGTCGCGCTGGTGTCCGACGCCGGCATGCCGGCGGTCTCCGACCCCGGCCACGACCTGATCGGCGCCTGCCTGGAGCGCGGCCTGCCGGTGGAGGTCGTGCCCGGGCCGAGCGCGGTGCTGGCCGCGCTGGTGGTCAGCGGCCTGCCCACCGACCGCTTCTGCTTCGAGGGATTCCCGCCCCGCAGACCCCCCGCGCGCGCCCGCGCCCTGGCTGAGCTGGCCACCGAGCTAAGGACCATGGTGTTCTTCGAGGCGCCCCACCGGGTGCTCGCCACCCTGGACGCGATGGCCGTGGCCTTCGGGCCGCAACGGCGCTGCGCGGTCGCGCGCGAGCTGACCAAGCTCCACGAGCAGGTGCTGCGCGGCACGCTCGCCGAGGTGCGCCAGCGCCTTGCCGAGCAGGGGCAGCGCGGCGAGTTCACGGTGGTGGTGGAGGGCGCGCCGCCACCCCCGGCCCCCGCCGAGGTCGACGTCGTCGCCGAGGTGGCCGGCCTGGTCGAGGCGGGCAGCTCGACCAGGGACGCCGTCGACCAGGTCGCCCGCACCGCCGGCCGGCCCCGCAGGGCCGTCTACCAGGCCGTCCTGCAAGCTCGCGAGTTTGCTAGCCTCCCAGACCAGGACACGACCGACGCCCAGCAGCGGCGGTCCGGCGGCCAGGGCCAATCTCAGGAGCGCAAGCGGTGAAGGACACCTTCTACGTCACCACACCGATTTACTACATCAACGACGTGCCGCACATCGGGCACGCCTACACCACGGTGGCCGCCGACGTGCTGGCCCGCTGGCGGCGTGCGCACGGCCAGAAGGTGATGTTCCTCACCGGCACCGACGAGCACGGCCAGAAGGTCGCCCGAGCCGCCGAGGCCGCCGGGGTCGACCCGCAGACCTGGGCGGACCGCACGGTGGAGCGCTGGAAGGAGACCTGGGCGCAGCTCGACATCGCCTACGACGATTTCATCCGCACCACCGAGCCGCGCCACGTCACCGCCGTCCAGCACCTCTGGGAGCGCCTCCACCAGCAGGGCGACGTCTACCTCGACAGCTACGAGGGGTTGTACTGCGTCTCCTGCGAGCAGTTCTACGCGCCCGACGAGCTGGTCGACGGCAAGTGCCCGATCCACGGCCGGCCCGTCGAGCTGGTGCGCGAGGAGAACTATTTCTTCCGGCTGTCCAAGTACGCCGACCGGTTGCTGGAGCTCTACAAGGAGCGGCCGGGGTTCGTGCAACCACCCGCGCGCCTGCGCGAGGTGACCTCGTTCGTGGAGCAGGGGCTGCAGGACCTGTCGATCTCGCGCTCTACCTTCGAGTGGGGCGTGCCGATCCCCTGGGACCCCAAGCACGTCATGTACGTCTGGGTCGACGCCCTGCAGAACTACCTCACCGCGGCGGGCTGGGACGCCGACCTGGAGCGCTTCGAGCGGACCTGGCCGGCCGACTACCACTTCGTCGGCAAGGACATCCTGCGCTTCCACGCGGTGATCTGGCCGGCCATCCTGATCGCCGCCGGCCTGGAGCTGCCGATGACCGTCCAGGCCCACGGCTGGCTGCTGGTCGGCGGCGAGAAGATGAGCAAGACCAAGCTCACCGGCATCGCCCCGAGCGAGCTGGTGGAGCCGTTCGGCTCGGATGCCTTCCGCTATTTCTTCCAGCGCGAGATCGCCTTCGGCCAGGACGGCAACTTCTCCTGGGAGGGCATGGTCGAGCGCTACAACGCCGACCTGGCCAACGGCCTGGGGAACCTGGCGAGCCGGGTGACCGCGATGGTGGAGCGCTACCGCGACGGCGTGCTGCCCGCGCCCGCCTCGGAGGGCGAGGCCGAGGCCGTCGTGCGCGAGGCCGCCGCGCGCGCCTACGCGGAGGCGGTCGAGGCGCTCAGGGGCGACCTGGCATTCGAGCGTGCGCTGGCCGCGATCTGGCGCTTCGTCGGCGCCGCCAACGGCTATATCAGCGAGCGCAAGCCGTGGGACCTGGCCAAGGCGGGGGACGACGCCGCGCTGGACACCGTGCTGTACACCGGGGCCGAGGCGCTGCGGGTCGCGGCGCTGCTGGTCGCGCCGTGGTTGACCAAGGCGGCGTCAAAGCTGTGGGCCTCGATCGGGGTCCCCGGCGACCTCGCCAGCGCGGAGCTGCCACAGGCGCTGGCCTGGGGAGGGCTGCCGGCCGGCGTCCGCGTGACCAAGGCGCCCTCCCTGTTCCCCAGGCTGGACGCCGAGGGCAGGGTCGCCCGCCGCCCCGGCTGACCGCCGGGCCCCTCAGCTCCGGTCCCGCAGCGTGCAGCCCACGGCGATCGCCACGCTGAAGCCCTGTGGCGACCGCCGCGTGCGCGTGCCGGTCGACCGGAGCGCCGAGAGGAGCGAAGATCCGAACATGCTGGTGGATACGCATTGCCATCTGTACCTGCTCGACGAGGGGGCCGAGGAGGTGCTCGGTCGTGCCAGGGCGGCGGGGGTCGCCCACGTGGTGGACGTGGGCGTCGACCTGGAGTCGAGCAGGACGGCGGCGGCCAACGCCCGCCGTCTGGAGGGCGTCTCGGCGACGGCCGGGGTGCACCCGCACGATGCCGGGACGCTGACGCCGGAGACGCTCCAGGCGCTGCGCGACCTGCTGGCGGACGAGCGGATGGTGGCGGTCGGCGAGACCGGGCTCGACTACTTCCGCGACCACGCTCCGCGCGAAGTGCAGCGCGCGGCCTTCGCCACCCACGTGCGGCTGGCGCGCGAGCTGGACAAGGCACTGGTGGTGCACTGCCGGGACGCGTTCGAGGACGTCATGGCGATGCTGGCGGGCGAGGGCGCTCCCGAGCGCGTGGTCATGCACTGCTTCTCCGGGGACGCGCCGATGGCGGAGCGGGTCGTCCAGGCCGGCTACCACGTCTCGTTCGCCGGCACCGTCACCTTCAAGAACGCGCCCAGGCTGCGCGAGGCCTGCGCGGTCGTGCCGCTGGACCGGATGGTCCTGGAGACCGACAGCCCGTTCCTGTCGCCGCACCCCTTCCGCGGCCGTCCGAACAGCCCTGAACGGGTGGCGATCACCGCCGGGACGGTCGCCGCCGTCCACAGCGTGGACGTCGAGCAGGTGGCCGAGGCGACCACGGCCACCGCCGCCAGCGCGTTCCACCTGCCGCTGCGCGCGCCGCGAGGTGCGGCCTGAGCGGCGAGGGAGCCCGCCCCGGCTGTGGCGGCGAGGAAGGCGGCCCCGAGCCGAGGGGCGAGGGAGCCCGCCCGCTGCTGACCCCGGCGCGGGTGCGGGCACTGCTGGCGGCGCACGAGCTGCGCCCGACCAAGGCGCTCGGGCAGAACTTCCTGGTCGACCCCAACACGGCTCGCAAGGTCGTGCGGCTGGCCGGGGTCGAGCCGGGCGAGACCGTGCTGGAGATCGGCCCCGGCCTCGGCAGCCTGACCCTGGCGCTGCGCCAGGCGGGTGCGCGGGTGGTCGCGGTCGAGGCCGACGAGCGCCTGCTGTCCGCGCTGGCCGAGGCGCTCGGCGACGACCCGGAGGTGCGGGTGGTGGCCGGGGACGCGCTGCGGCTCGACCTGGCCGGGCTGGCTCCGGATGCGCACACGCTGGTGGCCAACCTGCCCTACAACCTGGCAGCGACCATCGTCCTGGAGGTCCTCACCAGCTTCCCCAGGTACGAGCGGCTCACGGTGATGGTCCAGCGCGAGGTCGGCGAGCGGCTGGCGGCCGCGCCGGGCACGGGCGCGTACGGGGCGACCAGCGTCAAGGTGGCCGCGCTCGCCGAGGCACGGCTGCTCGCGCCGGTCGGCCGCAAGGTGTTCTTTCCGGAGCCGCACGTCGACTCGGTGCTGGTGGGCCTGCGGCGGCGCCAACACCCGGCGACGGCGGCCGTGCCCTGGCAGGCGCTGGACCGCGTGATCGAGGCGGGGTTCTCGCAGCGGCGCAAGACGCTGCGGAACTCGCTCCGGACGCTCGGTCTGAGCCAGGAGGAGGTCGAGACGCTGGGCCGCACCGCCCGGGTCGACCTCGGCCTGCGGGCCGAGCGGCTGGACGTCGAAGCCTTCGCCGCGCTCGCCAGCGCCCTCGATGGCGCGCCGCGGCCGCTGGAGCCCCGGGGATGAGGGCTATCATGCCCGAGTTCTCGGACCTGCCGCATCAGACCATGGGGGAACGCTTGCCCAGCCAGAAGCCGCCCACCGATCCGCCGCGGACCGTGCTGCGCGCCCGCGCGGCCGCAAAGGTCAACCTCGCGTTGCTGGTCGGCACCCGCCGCGACGACGGGTTCCACGAGGTCGTGTCGGTGATGCAGGCCGTCGGGCTGTGGGACGACCTGGAGGTCGCCATCGCGGCCGAGGGGTTCGGCCTGGAGGTCGACGGCGAGGGCCTGCCGCCCGACGAGAGCAACCTGGTGCTGGTGGCGGCCCGGGAGCTGGCGCGGCGCTCGCTCGACCTGCCGGGCGCGCGCTTCCGGCTGCGCAAGGGCATCCCGGTCTCGGCCGGGCTCGGCGGCGGCAGCGCCGACGGCGCCGCCGCGCTGCTGGCGCTCGACAAGCTCTGGCGGCTACACCTGCCCTCGGTGAACCTGCACGTCATGGCGACCGAGATCGGTTCCGACGTGCCGTTCTGCCTGAGCGGCGGCAGCCAGGTCGGCACCGGCAGGGGAGAGCGGCTCGGCCCCGCTCCGGCCAAGGGCACGCTGTGGTGGGTGGTGGCGATCGACTCGGAGGGCCTGGGCACCGCCCCGGTCTACCAGCGCTACGACGAGCTGGGCCTCGCTCGGCCGCTGGAGGGCCGCTGGCCGTCGGAGCTGGTGGAGGCGCTGGCCGCCGGCGACGTCGAGCGGGTCGGCGCGTCGCTGGCCAACGACCTGGAGCCGGCCGCGTTCGACCTGCACCCCGCCCTGAAGGCCGGCAAGGACAAGCTGCTGGAGGCCGGCGCGGTCGGCGCGGTGATGAGCGGGAGCGGCCCGACCCTGCTGGCGCTGGCCAGGGACGAGGAGCACGCCGGCCAGCTCGCCGGCGCGGTACGGCCCGCCTTCGCCAGGGTCGAGGTCGCGCGCGGGCCCGTGCCCGGCGTGACCTTCGGGTAGCCAGGCAACCCACCCGCCGGGTAGCCAGGCAACCCGCCTGCTCCCGGGGGGTGTGGATGACCGCCGACCGTTGACGGCTGGGCCGGGTACCATGCGGGCGTCGGGAACAGGAGTCCCGGTGGCGGGTGGTGTAATGGCAGCACGGCGGCCTTTGGAGCCGTCAGGTCAAGGTTCGAATCCTTGCCCGCCAGCTCACGGTCTCGAGCGACGCCCGAAGGGCGGGCGACAGGAAACAGGAGGGCGAAGGCCGATGGCCCTGAGCGTGGTGGTGCTGGCTGCCGGTGAGGGCAAGCGCTTCCGCTCGGCCCTGCCCAAGCCGCTGCACCGGGCCGCGGGCCGGCCGCTGCTGTGGCACGTGCTGGCGGCGGCCGCCGGGCTGGGCGCCGAGCGCACGGTGGTGGTCGTCGGCCGCAGCGCCGACGAGGTGTGCACCGCCGTCGAGTCCTTCGGGTTCGGGCGGGTCGAGTTCGCCGTCCAGCAGGAGCTTCGCGGGACGGGCGACGCGGTGGCCGCCGCGCTGCCGCTGCTGCCGCCGGGTGGCGAAGTGCTGGTGCTGTACGGCGACACACCCCTGCTGACAGCCGGCACCCTGGAGCGGCTGCTGGCCGCCCACCGGGGCAGCGGCGCCCAGGCGACCGTGCTGACCGCCCGGCTGCCGGACCCGACTGGCTTGGGCCGCGTGCTGCGCGGGCCCGACGGCGCCGTCACCGGCGTGGTCGAGGAGCGGGACGCCACCCCGGAACAGCGGGCCATCACCGAGGCGAACGCCGGCTTCTACGTGTTCGAGCGTCAGGCCCTGGACGGGCTCGTCCGCCTGGAGTCCGACAACGACCAGGGCGAGTACTACCTGCCCGCCCTGATCCCGCTGCTGCTGGAGGCCGGCGGCCGGGTGGCGACCAGCGAGGCGCCCGCCGACGAGGTGCTGGGCGTCAACGACCGCGCCCAGCTCGCCCAGGCGACCGCGGTGCTGCGCCGGCGCACGCTTGAGCGGCTGCTGGCCGCCGGCGTGACCGTGGTCGACCCGGCCACCACCTACGTGGACACCGGCGTCGAGGTCGGCCAGGACACCGTGCTGGAACCGCTGACGTTCCTGGAGGCGGGCACTCGCGTCGGCGCCGGCTGCGCGATCGGCCCCAACACCCGCCTGATCGCCTGCACGGTGGACGACGAGGCCACCGTGACGCAGGCGGTCGCCGTCCAGTCGCACATCGGCGCGCGCGCGGTGGTCGGCCCGTTCGCCTATCTGCGTCCGGGGGCCGAGCTGGGTCCCGGCAGCAAGGTCGGCACCTACGTGGAGGTCAAGAAGTCGAGCATCGGGCGCGGCAGCAAGGTGCCGCACCTCACCTACGTCGGCGACGCCGAGATCGGCGAGGACGTCAACGTCGGCGCCGGCACGGTGTTCGTCAACTACGACGGGCAGCGCAAGCACCGCACGGTCGTCGGGGACGGTGCCTTCATCGGATCGGATACCATGCTGGTTGCGCCCCTCACCATCGGCGATGGGGCGCAGACGGCGGCCGGCTCGACCATCACCAAAGACGTCCCGCCCGGTGCGCTCGCCATCGAGCGCGCCGTCCAGCGCATCGTCGAGGGTTGGGCGGCCCGGCGCCGGCGGCGCGCCAACCGAGACGACACCAGCGACCACGATTGATCGACAGCAGCGGGAGTCGGGGAGGCGGGCAGTGAGCAACGGTGTGACGCCCAAGATGGTCGAGACACTCGGGCGCAGGCACCTCATGCTGTTCTCCGGGCGGGCGAGCCAGGAGCTCGCCACCGAGGTCGCACAGCATCTCGGCATCGAGTGCGGCTCGGTCGACCTGCGGGATTTCGCCAACGGCGAGACCTACGCCCGCTTCCAGGAGAGCGTCCGGGGCACCGACGCGTTCGTGATCCAGACCCACTCCGCGCCCGTGAACGAGCGGATCATGGAGCAGCTGGTCATGATCGACGCGCTCAAGCGCGGCTCGGCCAAGCGGATCAGCGCGGTCATCCCGTACTACGGCTACTCACGGCAGGACAAGAAGGGCCGCTCGCGTGAGCCGATCGCGGCCAAGCTGGTGGCCGACCTTCTGGACGTCACCGGGGCGGACCGGATCATCACCATCGACCTGCACTCCGGCCAGATCCAGGGCTTCTTCGACGGGCCGGTGGACCACCTGACCGCTCTCCCGGTGCTCGCCGACTACATCCGCGAGAACGAGCAGGGCGAGCTGGTGGTGGTCGCGCCCGACGCCGGGCGGGTCAAGAGCGCCGAGAAGCTCGCGGGCATGCTCGGCCAACCGCTGGCCTTCCTGCACAAGCGCCGCAGCCGCGACGTCCCGCACGAGGTCCACGTCCGCGAGGTCGTGGGCGAGGTCGCCGGCCGCCACTGCGTGATGATCGACGACATCATCGACACCGGCGGGACGATCGTGGCGGGCGCCGAGGTCCTGGTGGCCAACGGCGCCGAGCGGGTGACGGCCGTGGCCACGCACGGCATCTTCTCCGGCCCGGCCATCGACCGGCTGAAGAACGCTCCGCTTGCGGAGATCGTCGTAACCAACACGGTGCCGGTTCCCGAGGAGAAGCGGATCGACAAGATCGTGGTGCTTTCGATTGCCAGGATCGTCGCGGATGCGATCCGTGCGGTCTTCGAGGACGCCAGCGTGTCCGAGATCTTCAACGATCAGAACCAGGTCTAGGCTCCAGCCCGCCCGCCGGGCCCACCGAGCACACCCCGCAGGGTGTCGGTGATCTGGATAGGGAGTGATCCACCACGGAAGCGACGCCCGAGGACCTCCGGCAGCGCGTCCTCCATCCGCTTCAGAAGTCCGTGGTCAATCCGCTCGTCAAGCTCGCGTGGAGGTTGGGAATCTCGCCTCCCGGCAACGCGCTCCTGGAGAGCGCACCGGCTGGCGGAGCGGAACGGCGCACATCCTCGACGACGACGACCCGCGCGAGCGCCAGCGGATCCTGGGTCGGGGCAATCTGGCGCGCTGGCTCTGCGTCTCCGCCTCCGGGGCGGAGTCCGCTGACGGTGCGCATCGATCTCGATACCCGTTGACTCGGCGGCTCCCGGCCGAAGCAGCACACTCGAACTGGAGGGCCACCCGGCCTGACGTGCTCGGCCGGGTGGCCCGTTGGGTGTTCCCTGGGCGGCGCTGCAGGGTCAGCTTCGCCGGTACCGCGCGACGGCCAGCGGCGCGAAGACCGCCACGATGCCGGCCGCCCAGAGCAGCGACCTGATCACGTAGTAGCCGGCGCTGTGTCCGAGCAGCGCTTCCGCGGCCGGGCCCTGGCTGAGCGCGCGGACCGCGTCCACCATCACAGTGATCGGCTGGTGCATGGCGAACGCCTGCAGCCACCCCGGCATCGACTCGACCGGGACGTAGGCGCTCGACACGAACGTCAGCGGGAAGACCATCAGCGCCATTCCCTGGGCCGCCTGGGCGTTGCCGGCGAACAGCCCCAGCGTGATGAACAGCCACTCGAACGCGAACCCCAGCACCAGCAGTAGCGCGAACGCAGCCAGCGCGTCCAGCGGAGAGCCGTGGATGCGGAACCCGACGGCAAAGCCGATGGCCGTGGTGATGGCCAGGCCCCACACCTGCATCGCGGTGTCAGCCAGCGCCCGTCCGGCCAGCACCGAGCTTCTCGGGATAGGGAGGGAGCGGAGGCGGTCGACGAAGCCCTGCTCCAGGTCCTCGGCCACGCCGGCGGCCGCGCCCATGCCGGAGAACAGGATGCCGGTGGTGATGAACCCGGGCACGAGGAAGTCGACGTAGTTCAGTCCGCCCGCTCCGATCGCTCCGCCGAACACGTAGCGGAAGATCAGCAGGAACATGGCGCCCTGAATGGTGCCGAGGACCACCAGTTGGGGCGTGCGGAGGAACTTCAGCAGGCTTCGCTTGGCGATGCCGAGCGTGCTGGCCGGCAGCTTCGCCGAGGGTTGGACGGGTGGTGCGATGGTTGCCATGTCGGTCTCCTCTCAGGCCGCCATGCTGCCGGCGGCGGCGTCGCGTGCTTGCTCGAGCGGCTGGCCGGTCAGCGCCAGGAAGACCTCGTCCAGGGTCGGGGGGCGCAGAGAGATGTCGTCAACGACGGCGCCGGCGGCGTCCAGCGACCGCAGCGCGTCCCGCAGCCGGTCCGTGCCGGCCTCGACCGCGACGCTGACCCGGCGGGTGGCCTCCTCGACCTGCGCCTCGCCGTGGTCCAGGGCGGCCAAAGCGGCCGCCGCCCTCGACAGGTCGGTCCGCTCGCGCACGTGGACCTCGATCACGTTGCGGCCCGCCCGCTGCTTGAGCTCGGTGGGCGTCCCGGCCGCGACGGCCCGGCCGTGGTCGATGATCACGATCCGGCTGGCCAGGTGGTCGGCCTCGTCCAGGTACTGGGTGGTGAGCAGGACGTCGGTACCCTGTTCGACCAGGGCGCGGATGGCGTCCCACAGCTCGATGCGGCTGCGGGGGTCCAGCCCGGTGGTCGGCTCGTCCAGCAGCAGCAGCCGTGGCGCACCGACCAGGCTCGCTCCCAGGTCCAGCTTGCGGCGCATGCCGCCCGAGTAGGTCCGCGCCAGCCGGCCGGCCGCCTCGGTCAGCCCGAGCTGCTGGAGCACCTTGGTGCTGTTGGCCCTGGCCGACCGGGCGTCCTGGCCGAACAGGCGGGCCACCAGCTCCAGGTTCTCCCGTCCGGTCATGGCCGGCTCGACCGCGGCAGACTGGCCGGCCAGCCCGATGCTGCGCCGCACCGCCTGGGGCCCGCGGCGGACGTCGTGGCCGGCGACGCGCAGCTCGCCGGCGTCAGGACGCAGCAGGGTCGCCACGGTGCGGACGAAGGTCGTCTTCCCGGCCCCGTTGGGGCCGAGGACCGCGAGGACCTGCCCCGGCTCGGCGACCAGGTCCAGCCCGTCCAGGGCGACGGTCTTGCCGAACCGCTTGCGGAGGCCCACGGCCTCGATGGTCGGTGTCATGCTCTCGCTCCTTTCTGCTCGTTCCTGGGTGGTGACCCGTCCGGTCCGTTGTGCCGAACACTCTTCAGGCCTGGAACGCCGTTCGAGCATCGCAGAACGGTGCTCGGTTGTCAAACAGTGTTCTAGATATTCAACGCTGTTCGCCTCTGGTACCATGTTCGCCATGGAGACCAACCCGGACCGATCGGTCCCCGAGCCACCCTGGAAGCCCGCACCGCGCGGGCGTCCGGCCCGGGCGCCCCTCACACAGCAGGCGATCGTGGACGCGGCGCTCCGGGTGCTGGAGCACGAGGGGGCCGAGAAGCTCAGCATGCGCCGGGTCGCCGACGAGCTCGGGACCGGCGCGGCCTCGCTCTACTGGCACGTCGCCAGCAAGGACGAGCTCGTCAACCTGCTGGTGGACCGGGTGGCCAGCGAGATCCAGGTCCCGCCGCCCGACCCCGACCGCTGGCAGGAGCAGCTCAAGGAGTGGATGCTTCAGGCCCGCCAGGTCTTCAAGCGCTATCCGGGCGTCGCGGGGCTCACCCTGGGTCGCGTCCCCGTCGGTCCCAACCTCGTCCGGTGGACCGAGTGGCTCCTGGCCCTGCTGCGAGGGGCGGGGATCCCCGACCGGATCGCGGCCTACGCAGGCGACCTCGGGGGCCTGTACCTGGGTGCCTCCGCGTACGAGGAAGGGATGCCCCTGCCGTCGCCGACCGGCGAGGACCTGCCGCCCGAGAAGATCCTGGCGATGTTCCGCGGTTACTACGAGTCCTTGCCGGCGGACCAGTTCCCCAACGTGCACGCGGCCCTGGACGAGCTCTTCAGCGGCGGGCCGGACGAGCGATTCGAGCTTGGGGTCGACGTCATCATCCGCGGCCTGGCCTCCTACATCGAGCGCTGACCAGCGGGCCGCGGCGGCCCCCGCAACGCGGGCAACGCGGGTTCAGCGCGCTGGGTTTGGCCGTTTACGGTCCTTGGCGGCGGTCGGCCAAGGGCCGATGACGTGCCGACGCACGACGGAGGGAGGGACCAGATGGCAGGCCCCCTGCAAGGCAAGAAGATCGTATTCATGGCCACCACCGGCGTGGAGCAGGTCGAATACACCGAGCCTCGCAAGGCGGTGGAGCAGGCCGGGGCCCAGGCCGACCGCAAGCCGGCCGACCTGCCGGCCTTCTGCGCCAAGATCGTCGAGGAGTTCGCCGAGGGCGCTCACCAGGCCCAGGCGGCCAGGACCGGAGCACGGTCCTGACCCGCGGTCCTGACCCGTCGGGCTTGATCCGCCGGGCTTTGCTGCCGCCGCCGGCCCAGCGTGCAACCATAGAGGCATGGATCTGCCAGTCATGCCTCCGGTCAAGCCGATGCTCGCCAAAGCGGTGTCGGTCCTGCCCCGTGACATGCTCTACGAGCCGAAATGGGACGGTTTCCGGTGCATCGTCTTCCGGGACGGCGACGAGGTGGAATTCGCCAGTCGCAACGAGCTGCCCATGGGACGCTATTTCCCCGAGCTGATCACCGCGGCGAAGGAGCAGCTCCCACCACGCAGCGTGGTGGACGGCGAGGTCGTGCTGATCCGCGGCAAGGAGCTGGACTTCGAGGCGCTCCAGTTGCGGCTGCACCCGGCCGCTTCCCGGGTGGAGATGCTGTCGTTGGAGACGCCGGCCTCGCTGATCGCCTTCGACATGCTGGCGCTCGGCGACGACTCGCTGGTCGAGCGGCCCTTCGCCGAGCGGCGTGCCAAGCTGGCGGAGGCGCTGAAGGGACAGGACGGGCCGATCTACCTGACGCCGCTGACCGACTCGTACCGGCTCGCCGAGCGCTGGTTCCGCACCTTCGAGGGCGCGGGGCTCGATGGGGTCGTCGCCAAGCCTGGTGACCTGCCCTATGCCGAGGACCAGCGGGTGATGTTCAAGGTCAAGCACGCCCGCACCGCCGACTGCGTGGTGGCGGGGTTCCGCTGGTACAAGCGCGGCCCGGTGGTCGGCTCGCTGCTGCTCGGCCTGCACGACGAGCGGGGCGAGCTGCAGCACGTCGGGGTGACCTCGTCGTTCAGCCTGGCCCGCCGCCAGGAGCTGCTCGACGAGATCGCGCCCTACCGGCTGCACGAGGGCGACCACCACCCTTGGATGGGCTCGGTGAGCGCCGAACGCATCCCCGGCGGCCTGTCCCGCTGGAGCGGCGGCAAGGACCTCTCCTGGGAGCCGCTCCGTCCCGGTCTGGTCTGCGAGGTCACCTACGACCACATGGAGGGCCGGCGTTTCCGCCATACGGCCCAATTCAAGCGCTGGCGGCCCGACCGCGACCCGGCCTCGTGCAACTACGAGCAGATCGAGCGCCCGGTCGCCTTCGACCTCGACGAGATCCTCGCCAGCCGCGCCACCTGAGCCTCGGCCCCGGCGGCGACGCGGGGCCGGCCGGCAGCCGCGATCCCCGCAAACCGAGCGAGCGCGGTTTCCTCGACCGCCGCTCAGGGAACGCGAGCCACATGTTGACCGAATACCAGCGTGACGCGCTCCGGTTCGAGGGCGGGCGGCCGGTGGCCGCGGGCGAGCAGCCGCTCGGCGAGCCCACGCGGGCCGTACGGACGGGTTCGGGCTTCTGGGGGCTGTTCGCCATCGGCGAGGACCTGGTCGTGGTGGTGCACCCGGCCGGGGCCCTCCGCGGGCGCGTCGACGAGGTCCGCCAGCGGCTGGAGCGGATGGCCACCGAGGGTGGCCTGGACGCCGAGGACAAGCAGGCGGTCACCTCGTTCCTGCCGTTCCTGGGCCGCGACGATCCCGGCGCCTCCAGGGCCGTGCCGCGCTCGCACGTGCAGGAGGGCGTGCCGCCCACCTACTGGCTGAGCGGCCCCATGAACGCTCCTCCCGGCGCGGCGCCACAGACCACGATCAAGAAGGCCGTGCCCGGCCCGGGCACCGGTTGATGCGCGGGACCCGGGGCTGATCTCGGGCGCGGGCCGAGCACGCCGAGCACGTGGAGGGGGCCGAGCGTCGAGTCCCGCTTGAGCCGGTACGTGCGGCACTGCTACCCTGCGCTGCGCCCCCGCCAGCAGCGGGGCCGTTTTGCGCTGCGGTTCCAGGTCACGCGGAACCGGCGAACCCGACAAGGAGGCTCGTTCCCCATGTCCGAGTACCAGCTTGCCGCGGAGCCGCGCACGGACACGGGGAAGGGAGCCGCCCGCCGCGTCCGCGCCGCCGGCCGCGTCCCGGCGGTCCTGTACGGCCACGGCATCAAGCCGGAGCACCTGTCGATCAACGCCCGCGAGTTCGGCCAGGCGCTGCGCAGCGGCGGCGCCAACGCCCTGCTCGAGCTCCAGCTCGGCAAGACCCGCCATCTCGCGCTGGCGCGCGAGGTCCAGCGGCACCCGGTGCGCGGCACCTTCACCCACGTCGACTTCCTGGTCGTCCGCCGCGGTGAGAAGGTGACCGTGTCGGTGCCGGTGCACCTGACCGGCTCCGCGCCCGGCGTGCTGCAAGGCGGCATCCTCGACCAGGACCTGCACCAGCTCAGCGTCGAGGCCGAGGTGACGGCCGTGCCCGAGGCCATCGAGGCCGACGTGTCCGGCCTGGAGATCGGCGACGTGCTGCGAGTCGGCGACCTGAAGGCGCCCGCCGGGGCGACCATCCTGGACGACGCCGAGGCTTCGGTGGTGTCGGTGGTCGCGCCGACCGTCGAGCCCGCCGCGGCCGAGGAGGAGGAAGGCGCCGAGGCCCCCGAGGGCGAGGGCGCCGCCGAGGGCGCGGCGGAGTCCTCCGAGGGCGGCGAGGAGGCGTAGTCGCCGCTGTCCCTGCTGGATCGCTGGCGCCGCTCCGGGACCAACGCCGCGGGCCCCGTGGCCGGTGGGCAGGAGGCTGGCGCGCCGAGCCGCAATGCCGGCCCCTGGCTGATACTCGGGCTCGGTAACCCGGACGACCGCTACGCCGACACCCGCCACAACGCCGGCGTGATGGTGGTCGAGCGCCTCGCCGACCGCTTCGGCGAGCGGCTGAGGCGCTCCCGCCAGCGCGCCGAGGTGGCCGAGGCCCGTGACGGCGAGACGCGCATCGTGCTGGCGCGGCCGCTGGGCTACATGAACGAGTCGGGCGGCCCCGCCTCGCTGCTGACCCGCTATTACAAGGTGCCGCTGGAGCGGCTGATCGTGGTTCACGACGACATCGATCTGGCCCCCGGCAAGCTCCAGGTGCGCCGCGGCGGCGGCACCGCCGGGCACAACGGCCTGAAGGACATCGTCAAAGCGCTCGGTGGTCCGGACTTCCTGCGCGTTCGGCTCGGCGTCGGCCGGCCGCCGGGGCGCCAGGACCCGGCCGACTACGTGCTGGCGCCGATCCCCAAGCGGCTCGCCGAGGACTTCGGCGTGCTGGTGGAGCGCGGCGCCGACGCCGCGCTGGACCTGACCCGCATGCCCCTGGAGCGCGCTCAGGACCGTCACAACCACTGACTACGGCCCCGCCAAGGCGGCGCGGCCGGGACTGGAGGCGAGGTGGACGCGGAGGCGGTTCGGGCCGCGGCTGAGCGGATTGCCGGGCAGGTCCACGCGACGCCGGTCGAGACCTCGGCGACGCTGGACTCCAAGCTCGGCGCGACGGTCGCCGTCAAGAACGAGGCGCTGCAGAAGACCGGCTCGTTCAAGGCGCGCGGCGCCCTCAACCGGCTGCTCACGCTGCCCAGGGAGGAGATCGACCGCGGGCTGGTGGCGATCTCCGCCGGCAACCACGCCGCCGCGCTGGCGTGGGCCGCTGCCGAGGTCGGCGCCAAGGCCACCGTGGTGATGCCGCGCCACGCTCCCGCCGCCAAGGTGGCCGCCTGCCGCGACTACGGGGCCGAGGTGGTGCTGCACGGCGACACCACCGGCGAGGCGTTCGCCGAGAGCGAGCGGCTCCGCGACGAGCGCGGACTCACCTTCATCCATCCTTTCGACGACCCCGAGATCGTCGCCGGCCAGGGGACCGTGGCCCTAGAGCTGGTCGACGCCGCCGGTCCGGTCGACGTCTGGGTGGTCCCGGTCGGCGGCGGCGGGCTGGCCTGCGGCACGGCACTCGCGGTCCGGGCGGCCAACCCGGACTGCCGGGTGATCGGCGTGGAGCCGCGCGGCGCGCAGACCCTCATCGCCGCGCTCGAGGCCGGCCGTCCCGTGCCGATCGTGCCCCACTCGGTCGCCGACGGCCTGTGCGCCCCACGCGCGGGCGAGCGGACCTTCCCGCTGTTCCGCGAGCTGGTCGACGAGGTGGTCCTGCTATCCGAGGAGGAGATCCTGGCCGGTGTGCGCTTCGTGATGGAGCGCATGAAGGTCGTTGTCGAGCCGGCCGGGGCGTGCGGCGTGGCCGCCCTGCTGGCGGGTAGGGCCGGCGAGGTCGCCGGCCGCCGCATCGGCACGGTGTTCTCGGGCGGCAACCTCGACCTCGCCGCGGTGGTCGCCCGGCTCCCCTGAGCCACCTGCCATGACTGTTCGCGGCTGAGCCGCCTGATCTGGATAAATCCGCGCTCCGCGCATAAAGTCACAGTATGGTCACCGGGCGCTACTCCGCGCGCCTGCGGCGCTTCTACAGGGGTCGCAAGCTCATCCTCACGGGTGCCCCGCTGGCGATGCTGCGCGGCACCAGCCGCATGGTCCGCTCGCTCGGCGCCGCCCGCCCGTTCCTGCTGGCGGCGGGCGTCGGCACCGGCCCGCTGCCGAGCGCGGAGGAGGGCGAGCGCCACGTCCTGCGCCTCTCCGCTCCGGACATCGTCACCGAGACCCGCGCGATCATGTCGCTGCTTGCCCACCTTCCGGCCGCCGCGATGGCCGCGCTCGACCGCTACGACCCCGACCACGAGGCGCTGGTGCTGAGTCCTCCCGCCAATGAGCTGCGCACCATCGCCGGTCGCCGCGTCTACGGGCCGCGCCGTCCATCGTGGCGCCGGCTGGAGGACAAGACCCTGATCGACGAGCTCTGGGACGCGCACGGCATCCCGCGCCCGCCGTCGCTGGTGGTGCCGGCGAACGGGGACGCGCTGTGGGCCGCCGCCCGGCGGATGGACCGGGGGCTGGGCACGGTGTGGTCCGGCGACACCCGCGAGGGGGTCAACGGCGGCGCGGTCTACGTCCGCTGGGTGCGCCACGACAAGGACGCCGCCGAGGCGGTCGCCTTCCTCAGCGCCCACTGCGACCGCGCCCGGGTGGTGCCGTTTATCGAGGGCGTGCCGTGCAGCATCCACGGCGTGGTGCTGGCCGACGGGGTCGCCGCGCTGCGCCCGGTCGAGATGGTGACGCTGCGCCCGGCCGGTTCCAACCGCCTGGTGTTCGCCGGCGCGGCCACCTTCTGGGACCCGCCGGAAGCCGACCGGGAGGCGATGCGCCGGGTGGCGGGGGTGGTCGGCGCGGCCCTGCGCGACCGTGTGGGGTACCTGGGCGCGTTCACGGTCGACGGCGTGCTCAGCGAGGACGGCTTTCTCCCGACCGAGCTGAACACCCGCTACGGCGCCGGCCTGATGGTGATGGCCGACGGCCGCGAGGACCTGCCGCTGTGGCTCCTCAACCTGGCGGTGGTCGAGGGCCAGCCGCTCGGCGTCGGGTCGGCGGTGCTCGAGGCGGACGTGCTCGAGCGCGCGGACCGGTACCGCTCCGGCGCCGTCTGGACGGTCACCCACCAGGCGCCCGCGACCAGCCGGCAGCGGCCGGTCGCGTTCAGCCCCGGCGGCTGCCGGTTCGTGCGCCCCGACGAGCAGGCGGCGGGGACGCTCTGGTTCGGCCCCTCGAACGTCGGCGGCTATCTGCGCCTGGCGCTGGACCCGGCCCGCATCCCGGTGGGACCGTCCGTCGCCCCGCTCGCCGTCGACGCCTTCGCGCTCGCCGACGCTCGGCTGGCCACCTCGATCGGCCCCATGTCCTCCGCCCGCCCGGTTCGCTGAGCCGCCGGGTCATCGAGCCGGGCGCCGGGGCGCCCCGCCCCCCGCGGCCCCGCACCGGCCCGGGCGTTCGCCCGCCGCTTTGTCCCGGCGGCCCGAGCGGCGCCGCGGCTCAGCCGGATTGGAGCTGGCAGCTGTCGACCACCCGCAGGTATTCGGCGAGCGCGTCGTTGAACCTGGAGGCGGCCGCCACGCCCTCGGCGCTGGGGACCTGGTCGGCCCGCACCGCACCGGCCACGGTGGTCTGTCCCGGGCCAGCTGGTTGACCACCTGGGTCTGCTGGACGAATGCCCTGCCCATCTTGACCGCCCAGGCGATGGTCGTGTTGGCCCGCGCCACCGCGCTGGTGCACTCCGGGGTCGCGTGGACGCCGCCCGCCTGCGTCGAGACCGGCCGCGAGCCAGCGTGCCGCCCCTCCTGCTGCTCGTGACGTCCAGCCTGCTCGTGGCGTTCCCGGCGGCCCTGGCGCTGGTCGAGCCGCTGGCGGAGCCCCCGGCGCCGCTCGGGCGGCTGGCGCGCTTCGAGCAATCTCATCAGATCCCCCCGAACTCCCCATCCGAACAACCGCCGCACACTACCCTCGTGGTCCACGAGAAGTCCATCGAGACCCGGGAAGGTTCCTGTCCCATCGCTGCGTTACCCTGAGAGGGCGAAACACCCCCCGGTCGTCCCGATCGGGGGGTCCTGACGCGTGCCCGAAAGGAAGGCATCGAACATATTGCGTCTCCAACCATTGCTGGAGCGCCTGCCCGCCGATCAGGCGTTCACCGACCTGCTCCAAGCCCTCCAGGCCCCCGAAGGGGCCCCGGCCAAGCAGGGCGACGGCGTCCACGTCGTGGTCGCTGACGTGGCCCGGGCCTTCGTGCTCGCCGGGCTCGCCCGCTCGAGCGGCCGGCTGGTGGTCGCCGTCACCGCCACGACCTCCGACGCCGAGACCCTGGCCGGCGACGTCGGCGCCTTCCTCGGCCGCGACCTGGTCGACGTCTTCCCAGCCTGGGAGACGCTGCCGCACGAGCGCCTCTCGCCGCGCTCCGAGACGGTCGCCAAGCGGCTGTCCCTGCTCCACCGGCTGCAGCCCGAGCGCAACGGGAACGGCACCGAGCGGACCGGGTTGGCCGTCCTGGCCGTGCCCGCCAAAGCGATGATGCAGCCGCTGGCGCCCGGCCTGGACCTGATCGAGCCGGTGCGGGTCGCCAAGGGTGACCAGCTCGACCTGGAGGAGCTGCTCTCCCGGCTGGTCGACGCCGGCTATCAGCGCACCGACATGGTCGAGCGGCGCGGCGAGGTGGCCGTGCGCGGCGGCCTGCTCGACCTCTTCCCGCCTGGTGAGGACCACCCCGTCCGGGTCGAGTTCTGGGGCGACGAGGTCGAGGGCATCCGCTCGTTCGCCGTTGCCAGCCAGCGCTCGCTCACCGACCTGCCGTCGGTCGAGGCCTACCCCTGCCGTGAGGTCCGCCTCAGCGCCGCCGAGCGCGGCCGCGCCCGGCAGCTCGCCGGCGAGGTGCCGGGCGCCGGCGACCTGCTCGCCCGGGTCGCCGAGGGGCTCGACGTCGAGGGCGTCGAGTCGCTGCTGCCGCTGCTCTACGACCAGCTGCCGACCCTGCCCGACTACCTGCCCGCCGGCTCGGTGCTGGTGCTGGTCGATCCCAAGCGCACCGTCGACCGCGCCGAAGAGGTCCGCAAGCAGGCGGAGGAGGCCATGCAGGCGTCCTGGGGCACGGCGGCCGAAGGCGGCGCCGCGCCGGTGGAGGGCGCCGCCTACCAGCCGCTCGAACAGGTCCTGGAGCGCTCCGGTCGCGCGCGGGTACGGCTGGGCGCGCTCGACGCCGGCAGTCCGGACGCCATCCGCATCGACGCGCACCCGATCGAGCCCTACCGCGCCAACGTGACCAAGATCGCCGAGGACGCCCGCGAGCTGGCCGCCGACGGCTACACCGTGCTGCTCACCACCGAGGGATCGGGCCCGGTCCAGCGGCTGGTCGACGTGCTCGGCGACGAGGGCCTGCCGGTGCCGCTGGTCGCCGAGCTGCCCGCCACCCAGGGGCGGGACGGCCAGCTGCTCGCCGGCACAGCGCCCCTGCTCAACGGCTTCCGCCTGCCCGCGGTGCGGCTCGCCCTGCTGGCCGAGGGCGACCTCTACGGCACCCAGCGCCACACGCGCGAGCACGCCCGCATGCCGAGCAGCCGCCGCCGCGCCAGCCACGACGGCCCCCAGGTCAGCGTCGCCGAGCTGCAGCCCGGCGACATCGTGGTGCACGCCGTGCACGGGATCGGCCGCTACGTCGGCATGGAGCACCGCACCGTCGGCGGCGCCGAGCGCGACTATCTGCTGCTCTCCTATGACCAGGGCGACCGCCTCTACCTGCCGACCGACCAGGTGGAGATGATCAGCCGCTACATCGGTGGCGAGGCGCCCAAGCTCTCGCGGCTGGGCACCAAGGAGTGGGACCGCCAGAAGGCCCGGGTGCGGCGCAAGGTCCGCGAGATCGCCGGCGAGCTGATCCGCCTCTACGCCGCGCGGATGGCCTCGCCTGGCCACGCCTTCGCCCCGGACAGCCCGTGGCAGCGCGAGCTGGAGGACGCCTTCCCCTATACCGAGACGCCCGACCAGCTCACCGCCATCGAAGAGATCAAGGCCGACATGGAGGCGCCCGTCCCCATGGACCGCCTGCTGTGCGGCGACGTCGGCTACGGCAAGACCGAGGTGGCCGTGCGCGCGGCCTTCAAGTCGATCATGGACGGCAAGCAGGTGGCGGTGCTGGTGCCGACCACACTGCTGGCCCAGCAGCACTTCGCGACCTTCTCGGAGCGGTTCGCGCCCTTCCCGGTCAAGGTCGCCGTGCTGTCGCGCTTCGCCTCCCGCAAGGAGCAGGAGGAGATCCTGGACGCCATGGCCAACGGCACCGTCGACCTGGTCATCGGCACCCACCGCCTGCTGTCCGCCGACGCCAAGTGGTCCGACCTGGGCCTGGCCATCATCGACGAGGAGCACCGCTTCGGTGTCGCCCACAAGGAGCACCTCAAGCAGCTCCGCACCGAGGTGGACGTGCTCACCCTGACCGCCACGCCGATCCCGCGGTCGATGGAGATGAGCCTGTCCGGCATCCGTGACCTGTCGGTCATGGAGACGCCGCCGGAGCAGCGCCACCCGGTGCTGACCTTCGTCGGCCCCTACGACGCCACCACGGTCGCCAACGCGATCCGCCGCGAGATGCTCCGCGAGGGCCAGACCTTCTACGTCCACAACCGGGTCGAGACCATCCAGCGGGCGGTGATCCAGCTCCGCCAGTTGGTCCCCGAGGCCAGGATCGGCGTCGCCCACGGGCAGATGAGCGAGGACCAGCTCGAGCGGGTCATGCTCGACTTCTGGGACAAGGCCTACGACGTGCTGGTCTGCACCACCATCATCGAGTCCGGGCTGGACATCCCGACCACCAACACGCTGGTGGTCGAGCGGGCCGACACCCTCGGGCTCGCCCAGCTCTACCAGCTCCGCGGCCGGGTCGGGCGCTCGCGCGAGCGCGCCTACGCCTACCTGTTCTACCCGAGCGAACATTCGCTGACCGAGACGTCGCACCAGCGGCTGGCCACCATCGCCACCCACACCGACCTCGGCTCCGGCATGGCGATCGCCCTCAAGGACCTGGAGATCCGTGGCGCCGGCAACCTGCTCGGCACCGACCAGTCGGGGCATGTCGCCCTGGTTGGCTACGACCTCTACATGCGGATGCTGGCCGAGGAGGTCGGCGAGCTGCGGGGCCGGCCGATCGAGGCGCCCAGGGAGCTGAAGCTGGAGGTGCCGGTGGACGCCCACCTGCCGGTCGCCTACGTCCCGCGCGAGCGCCTGCGGCTGGAGGCCTACCGCCGCCTCGGCGGCACCAGGACGGTCGAGGAGGTGGAGGTGCTCGGCGCGGAGCTGGCCGACCGCTACGGGCCGCCGCCGCAGCCGGTGCGCAACCTGCTCGCGCTGGCCGGCGTGCGAGCCCAGGCGGGCGCTGTCGGGCTCTCCGAGGTGGTCTGCTTCGCCGGGCGGGTCCGCCTCGCGCCGGTCTCCAAGTTGCCAGAATCCAAGCAGGTCCGGCTCGACCGGCTGTACCCGGGCGCCATCTGGAAGCAGGCCGAGGACAGCCTGCTGGTCCCGCTGCCGACCGAGCGCCGGGCACGCCTGGCGCCCGGCCCGTCGCCGGCCGACGCCGACGTCGACCTGCCGGCATGGCTCTCCGAGCTGCTCTCCAGCATCCTCGACGCGCCCCCGGCCCCGGCCCTGCCCTCCTCCGACCGCCCCGAGGCCCGCCGCGCCTCCTGACCGTTGGAACGGCTGTGTAAATCTCTCAATTCGCGGGGAACCTGCTCGCAGGCACCGAGTATCCTGTTGGCTAGCCCGTTTGCCGAGATTCCATCCGAGGTTCCCGTGCGCCGACTGTTCCCCGCCGTAGGCCTCGCCATCGCCCTGCTCGTGGCCGGCTGCGCGAGCACCAGCGACAACAGTCGGGCGGCGACCGTCAACGGCGAATCGGTTCCGGTGAGCCGCCTGACCGACATGGTCAAGGCCCAGCTCGCGGCCTCGCAGAGCCAGCAACAGCAGCAGAGCCAGCAACAGCAGCAGCCCACCGACATCGACGCGCTCACCCGACAGTCGCTCGAAGGGCTGATCCAGTTCCAGGTCATCCTGGAGGGCGCCAGGAAGGACGGCGTGACGGTCGACGAGGGACAGGTCGACGCCCGCATCCAGCAGGTCAAGGACCAGGCGGCGTCCCAGGGCATGAAGTACAAGGACCTGCTGTCCCAGAACAACATCACCGAGTCGCTGCTGCGCGAGCAGTTCCGCGCCCAGATCGCCCTCACGCTGGTCGGCGCCAAGCTGGTGCCGCAGCCGAGCGACGCCGACCTGCTCAAGAACAACCTCTCCAGGCACCGGGCCGACGTGGTCCAGATCCACGTCCGCCACGTCCTGGTCAAGGACCAGGCGACCGCCGAGAAGGCGCGCCAGCAACTGGTCTCCGGCGGCGACTGGACGGCTGTGGCCAAGCGGTTCTCGACCGACCCAGGGACCAAGGACCACGGCGGCGACCTCGGCTTCGAGTCGAAGGGGCAGACGGACGCCGACTTCGAGAAGGCCGTCTTCAGCCTCGCCGACCAGGGCGATTGCAAGGGCAAGACCACCGGCAATTGCACCTCGCCGATCTCGGTCCCGGTCCACACGCAGTTCGGCTACCACCTGATCCAGGTGATCGGCCTGCGGGTGCCGCCGCTCACCGATGACCTGCGCAACCAGCTCGACCCCACGCTCAAGCAGCGCCGCGACGCCGCCACCGAGCAGTGGTTCACCGACCACCTGAAGCGGGCAAGCGTGTCGGTCAACCCCCGCTTCGGCCGCTGGGACTCCGCCTCCGGGAAGGTCGTCGAGCGATCGACGGCCCCGGCCAGCCCCACCTCGAGCGGGCCGGTGCAGCCGCAGCCGACCGGGCCGTAGCGGGGTGCCATGACGAGCGTCGTGCTGGTCGCTTCCAGCCCGCGGTTCCCGCTGCTGTTCCCGCCACAGACGTGGCGTGCGCTCGACGCCGCCCGGCCCGTCTACGTGCTCGACCTCGAGCATCCCTCGCTGCCGGCGCTGGACGTCGGGGAGGTCGCCTTCGAGGTCCTTCCGGTCGCCGACGACAGCGGCCCGGCAGGGCATGACCTGCTGCTGGTCGGGCAGGGCATCGACGCCGACCAGGTGGCCCAGGCCCGGCGGCAGGCGGACGCGCTGCTTGGCCTGGCCAAGGAGCGCGGTTCGGCGACGCTGCTGCTGCCTCCGGTCAACGACGGCCCGCTGGTGCAGATGGTCGCGGACCGGGCGGCCCGCCAGCACATCGAGGTCGAGGCGGTCTACCCGCTCGGGGAGCCGAAGGGCGCAGCGCTGCTGGACCTGGTCGCCACCGAGACCCGCCTGCGCGGCCCCGGTGGCTGTCCATGGGACGCCGAGCAGACCCACGCCAGCCTCGCGCGCCATCTCGTCGAGGAGGTCTACGAGGTCCTCGACGCGATCGAGGAGGAGGACGCCGACGCCGCGGGTCCCGACCACCTGCGCGAGGAACTGGGCGACCTGCTCCTGCAGGTGGTCTTCCACGCGCAGATCGCGGAGGACGCCGGGCAGTTCGACGTCGACGGGGTCGCCCGCGCCATCACCGAGAAGTTGGTCCGGCGCCACCCCCACGTGTTCGGCGACGTCAAGGTCGGCTCCGCCGGCGAGGTGCTGCGCAACTGGGAGGCGATCAAGCGGGAGCAGGAAGGGCGCACCGACCCGCTGGCCGGCATCCCCTCGGCCCTGCCGGCCCTGCAGCTTGCCGCCAAGCTGCAGAAGCGCGTGGGGGACACCGGGTTCGCCTGGCCGGAGCGGGACCGTCCGGCCGCCAAGGTCGGCGAGGCGCTCGAGCAGGTCCAGGAGGCCGAGGGAGCTGAGCAGCTCGAGCGCGGCGTCGGCGAGCTGCTGTTCGCGGTGGTGGCGCTCGCCCGCGAGCGCGGCGTCGAGCCCGAGGCGGCCCTGCGCCGCACCGCCCGGCGCTTCCGCGCCAGCTACCAGGCCGCGCTGGCCCAGACGCCGGACGAGCCCGCCGCCGACCCCGGCGATGACGCCGACCCCGACGGTGACGCCGACCCCGACGGCGGCGCCGAGCCCAACGGCGGCGCCGAGCCCAACGGCGGCGCCGAGCCCAACGGCGGCGCCGAGCCCAACGGCGGCGCCGAGCCCTCCTGATCGCCATCGGCAGCGCATTCCCTGTGGAAATCCTCAAAAGAATGCGGCGCCGATGATATGCTCGCGGCTGCCCGTTTCCGGCACCGCGACCTCACGACACTCTGGAGACCTTCCCCATGGCGGCGATCGAGCTCGTCCTTGCACGTGAAGTCCTCGATTCTCGGGGCAATCCCACCCTCGAGTGCGAGGTGGGCCTGGAGGACGGCTCCAGCGGGCGGGCGATCGTCCCCTCGGGGGCCAGCACGGGCAAGTTCGAGGCGGTGGAGCTGCGCGACGGCGGCGACCGGTACGGCGGCAAGGGCGTCCTGCATGCCGTGCGCAACGTGAACGAGGTCATCGCGCCGGCACTGCTCGACGAGGACGGCTACGACCAGCGGGCCATCGATCGGATCATGCTCGACCTCGACGGCACCGACAACAAGGCGAACCTCGGCGCGAACGCCGTGCTCGGCGTTTCGCTGGCGCTGGCGCGCGCCGCCGCGGATTCGCTCGGGCTGTCGCTGTTCCGCTACCTCGGCGGCGCGTCCGCCCACGTGGTTCCGGTCCCGTTCATGAACGTGCTGAACGGCGGGGCGCACGCCGACAACGACGTCGATTTCCAGGAATTCATGATCGCACCGGTCGGCGCGCCCTCCTTCGCCGAGGCGGTGCGCATGGGCGCGGAGGTCTACCACGCCCTCAAGGCGGTCCTGAACGAGCGTGGCCTGGCCACGGGCGTCGGCGACGAGGGCGGCTTCGCGCCCGACCTGCCCGGCAACGAGGCCGCGCTGGAGCTGCTGGTCGCCGCCATCGGGCGCGCGGGCTACGAGCCCGGCGCCGAGGTGGCCCTGGCGCTCGACCCGGCCGCCACCGAGCTGTGGCGGGACGGCCGCTACGAGCTCGCCGGCGAGGGCCGAACGCTCGATTCCTCCGGCATGGTCGAGCTGTTCGCCGACCTCTGCGACCGCTACCCGATCGTCTCGATCGAGGACGGCCTCGCCGAGGAGGACTGGGACGGCTGGAAGGCCCTCGCCGAGGCGCTGGGGGACCGGGTGCAGCTGGTCGGCGACGACCTGTTCGTCACCAACGTCGAGCGCATCCAGCGCGGTCTCGACCGCGGGGTCGCCAACGCCGTCCTGCTCAAGGTCAACCAGATCGGCTCGTTGAGCGAGACCTTCGACGCCGCGGACCTGGCCCACCGCAACGGTTGGACCACCATGATCAGCCACCGCTCCGGCGAGACCGAGGACACCGTCATCGCGGACCTGGTGGTCGCGCTCGGCAGTGGCCAGATCAAGAGCGGTGCCCCCTGCCGCAGCGAGCGGGTCGCCAAGTACAACCAGCTCCTCCGCATCGAGGAGGAGCTCGGCGAGACCGCGACCTACCCCGGACGCCAGGCCTTCCGGCGGACCTTTCGGGAGCGGGTGACGTGACCGTGCGGCGGCCGCGGGCGACCGCCCTGCGGGTCCTGGCCCTGGTGCCGGGCCGCGGGCCGGGTCGTGGCCGCCGTCGCGGCGGGTCCGACGCCCGGACGCAGCCCGGGCTCACCTCGCGCGGGATCCTGCTGTTCCTGGTGTTGTTCGTGCTGGCGGCCACCGCTGTCTACCCGCTGCGCCAGTACGTCGCCCAGCAGGGGCGCATCGACCGGCTGCAGACCAAGCAGGCGGCGCTCGCCGCCGCCAACGCCCAGCTCGAGCGGGAGCGCACCCGGCTGAACGACCCCGCCTACGTCGAGCAGCTCGCCAAGCGGGATTTCCACATGGTCGAGCCGGGCGAGCAGGCCTGGCTGCTCACCGGCAGCCCGCCGGCCGGCAAGGCGGCAGCGCCGGCCGCCAAGCCCGCCAGCAAGGCGCCGTGGTACCAGCGCGCCTGGCACTGGCTCACGGACCGTTCCCGCTGAAGGGCCAGGTCCACCCAAGACCACGCCACACCGGCGACTCGGACGATCGGCCGGATCGTGCCGGCAAGTGCGATTGTTGACGGTCTGCCCGGCCGTCCCTACGATGGCTGGCAGCCGCCTTGTGCGGCCCTCGCCGATTCCTCTCGACCGCCTCGCGGACAGTGGTGTACCAATCGACACCGTTGAAGCGGGCAAAGGAGCGTTAGTCATTAGTATGAGTGCCGAGATCGGGGCCATTGTCCCGGGCACGGTTGTCCGTATAGCGCCCTACGGAGCGTTCATTCGGCTCGAGTCAGGTGAGACCGGGCTGGTCCACATCTCCGAGATCGACCGCAACTACGTGCGTTCGGTCGAGGAGCACCTCCGCATCGACGACCAGGTGACCGTGAAGGTCCTTGGCGTCAAGGAGGACGGCAAGATCGACCTGTCCATCAAGCAGGCCGCATCCGACTGGCAGCCCGAGGCTCCGAGGCGGCGTGCCGCCAAGGACCCCGAGTTCGAGCAGAAGCTCAAGCGGTTCATGCGTTCCAGTGAGGAACGCCTGGTCGACGTCAAGCGCCAACGCGAAGCGCGCCGCGGCTGAGTCGTGCCAAGAACCCCGCCCCGGTCGCCGCGCCGGCCAGAACCGGCCGCCCTGCCTGACCCGTTGGCCTTGGCGTGGGCTCCGGACCGGGCGGGTGAGGGGCCGGACGCGCGGGCCGAACCGGGCTGGGCGGCCCGGCTCCCCGAGGCGATCCCGGTCGAGCGGCGCCTGATCGAAGGCCAGATCGGCCGGGAGGTGCGAGGAGCCGTCGCGGTCGCCGCACGCTGCCGCTACGGGCTCCCCGCCGTGGTCCGAACCTCTCCGTTGCTGCCTGACGGCACACCCTTCCCGACGCTGTACTGGCTGTCGTGCCCGGCGGCCGGCGTCGCGGTCGGACGGCTGGAGGCAGCGGGTTGGAACGCCAGCCTGTCCGAGCGGGTCGCGGCCTCCCCGGAGCTCGCCGCGGCCCACCGGGCCGCCCACCAGCAGTACCTGGCCCAGCGCGACGCGCTGGGCCGGCTGCCAGGCGACCCAGGTGTGGGCGGCCTGCCGGGACGGGTCAAATGCCTGCACGCGCTGTACGCGCACGAGGTCGCCACCGGCGCCGACCCCGTGGGCCGGATCGTCCGCCAGGTGATCGAGCCGATCGACTGCCCCGGCCCATGCGTCGACCTCGCCGGCGATCCGGGCGCCGGGGATCCTGGTGCCGCTCCATGACCCACCGGGAGGATGCCGTGCGGCTGGCCGCCGTCGACGTCGGGACCAACTCGACCCGCCTGGTCGTCGCCGACGTGGCCGGCGACCGGATCGTCGAGCAGCACGCCCGCGAGATGGTGATCACCCGCCTGGGCAAGGGCGTCGACCGCACCAGGCGCCTGGACCCCGCGGCCCTGAAACGCACCCTGGAGGTGCTGGCGGGCTACGCCGAGCTGTGCGCCCGCCTCGGCGTCGTGGCGACCCGGGTGGTGGCGACCAGTGCGACCAGGGACGCCGCCAACCGTGAGGAGTTCCTCGACGGGGTGCGCCGCCTGTTTGGCGTCGAGGCCGAAGTGCTCACCGGCGACCAGGAGGCGGCGACCACCTATGCCGGCGCCACCCACGACCTGCCCGACGAGCGCACGCTGGTCGTCGACATCGGCGGCGGCTCGACCGAGTTCATCATCGGCAACCATGACCCGGCGGCGATGGTGTCACTCGACATCGGCTGCGTGCGGCTGTTCGAGCGCCATCTCGCCAGCGACCCTCCGGCTCCCGCGGAGGTCGCGGCGCTGCGCCGGGACGTGCGCGAGCAGCTCGGCAAGGTCCCCGAGGTGCTCGACCCGAGCTCGGCGCGGCGGGTGGTCGGCGTGGCCGGGACCGTCACGACCGTCACCGCGATCGCCCTCGGCCTGGACGTCTACGACCCCCGGCGGATCCACCACGCCACGATCGACGTGCGGCGCATCAGCCAGACCGCCGAGCGGCTGGCGGCGATGACCATCGCGGAGCGGGCGGCGCTGCCGGTGATGGCCAAGGGCCGCGAGGACGTGATCGCCGCCGGGGCCCTGGTCCTGGACGAGATCTGCCGGACGTTCGGGTTCCAGCGCATGATCGCCAGCGAGGCCGACATCCTCGACGGGGTGCTGCTGGGCCTGGCGCGGCGGCTCGCGGGCCGCGGCTGAACGGCCGCCGGCCGTTCAGTCCCGGGGCGCGGCCTGGACGAGCCTGACCTGCAGCTCGCGGCCGGTCGGGGTGGTGTAGGAGAACTCCTCGCCCGGCTTTCGGCCCACCACCGCCTGCCCGAGCGGCGACTGGAGGCTCAACACGTCCATGCCGTCGATCGCCTCCTCGCGGCTGCCGAGGAAGTACGTCTCCTCGTCGCCGGCGATCTCCAGGCGAACGATCATGCCAGGTCCAGCCTTGCCGGTGTCCCGTGGCGCCCCGACGACCGCCGAGCGGAGGATCTCCTCGAGCTGGCGGATCCGCGCCTCCATCATGCCCTGCTCGTTCTTGGCGGCGTCGTAGTCCGCGTTCTCCCGGATGTCCCCGTGCTCGCGTGCCACGCCGATCGCCTGGGAGACACGCTCGCGACCAGTGGTCTTGAGCTCGTGCAGCTCCACGCTCAGGCGCTCGTAGGCCTCGGGCGTCAGGTAGGTGACACGGTCGCCGGCTGGCTGAGACATGGTTCGGGAACCTCCTTGGCCGCGAAGACGAGAGCGTGACGGGGTGCCCTTCGCGTCGGCTACCAGCCCCGTCCAGTCGATTGCCGTTCAAATGACGATCCGCGCCCGAGTGGCGGGCTTCGCACCGCCCTGCCGCACCCGGACGGACGCGAGCTGCCCGTGTGGCGTTATCGGCACAGGGCTCGACCTGGTCGATCCCGAGCCGGTCGCACCGGTCGCTCGAAACGGCCGCGGTCATGCTCCACCTCCCGAGAAGACGGCCACGAGGCCCAAAAAGCGTAAAGAGCGGTTACCAATCGCGCAGACCAACAAGCTACCCTTCCAGAGCGCCGCATGCCAGGTTGATCCAGTTATTGCCAGCTCAGCCGTGTCGGGAGCGCTGCTCATCGCCGGCGGGCGTAGGTCACCGGCGCGCCGCCGGCCAGCGCACGAGGCGAGCGGTCACCGTCGGGCTCGTGCTCGGAGACCCGCGCCGGTCCTTCGTCGGCCAGCGGCAGGCGCAGCTCGAAGCGGGCGCCGGGAGTGCCCGTCGACGGCTCGCAGAGCACCAGGTCGCCGCCCAGGAAGCGGGCCAGCTTGCGGGCGATGTAGAGGCCGAGGCCGGCGCCCTCGCCTCGCCGGCCGTCGCTGGATTCGAGCTGGGTGAAGCGCTCGAAGATCCGCTCCCGCTGTCCTGCCGGGATCCCGGGCCCGGCGTCGATGACCGCGATCACCGCCTGGCCGCCCCGCCGCCGTGCCTGGAGCCTGATCGGCGTCCCGGCTGGCGAGTACTTGGCGGCGTTGTCCAGCAGGTTGGTGAGCACCTGCAGCAACGTCTCGGGCGCCGCGCGCACCGGCAGCGCTCTGCCGGCGTCCAGGCGCACCCGGCGGCCAGGGTGGCCCAGCTCGGTCGCCCGCTCGGCCTCTCGCGCCACCTTGACCGCGTCGATCACGGCCTCCGCGGGAGGTCCCAGCTCGGCCTGCTCGAGTCTGGCGGCCTCCAGCAACTGCTCGACCAGCCGCTTCAGCCGCTCGCCCTGGCGGGCGGCCATGGCGACCAGCTCACGCCGCTGCTCCGGCCCCAGCGCGCCGTCACGGGTCGTCAGCGTCTCGAGCGAGCCGAGCACCACCGTCAGCGGTGCGCGCAGCTCGTGGGAGACGGTCGCCAGCATCGCCTCCGCGGCCGCCTGGGCGCGCGCCCGCTCGCCCTCGGCCAGCTCGTGCTCCCGCTCCGCCCGGACCGCGGCGCCGGTGGCCAGATGGACCGCGGCGACCGGCAGCAGGAGCAGCGGGGCGAGCGGCAGGCGGCGCTCGGCGACCACCACGATCGCCGGGGCGAGTCCGAGCAGCAGCGCCGAGGTCCAGGTGCCGAGCCGCGCCCGGCGGCGCAGTTCCTCGCCGAGCGAGCCGCCGCGCAGCGCCGGCTCGGCGGCGGCCAGCGCGTTGGCGACCAGCAGGAAGGCGAGCGCCGCCGCCAGTGCCGGCAGCTCGGTCGCGCTGGCGCCGCGCGGCCCGCCGAGCAGCAGCCAGGCGGCGCCGGCGACGGCGATGGCCAGGGCGAGCCGTGCCGCCTCGAACAGGCACCGCCGTGGCGGCAGGCGCCAGGCGAGGGCCGCCAGCAGGGTCGCGACGCCGGTGACCAGCACGCCGGCGGCCATCCCCCAGCCGAGCAGGACCGCCAACCCGAACGGCTGCGCCATGGCGCCCGGCTCCAGGTGCGCGGGGGAGAGCCGCTCGCCACGGTGCTGGGCGCCAAGGTCGGGGCGGGATGGCCGCTCGCCACGCAGCTGGGCGGCCTGGTCGGCGGGCGGGCGTCGCCTGCCGGGGAGGTGAGCGGCGAGGCTCGGTCCCAGCGCGGCGGCCAGTGCCAGGCCGCCGAGGACGGCGACCGGGCCGGGCGTGGCGAGCAGCGCCCGTACACCCGCCGGGACCGTGGCGAGCAGGAGCCCGGCCCCGGCCAGCGAAACGGCGAGCGGGTAGGCGAGCCGCCAGCGGCCGGACGGCGCGACCGTCGTCCGAACCGGTTCCAGCCGCCGGTCCGTCCCCACCTGCCCCACCTCCTGAGGGTCCCGCCGGCCCCACGCCGGTCGCTCGCCTGGCCTCTTCAGCCTCCGGTATCGCGGACGGGAGTGGCGCCGCGCGATCCCTGACCGATGCTCTGGATCCCGGCTACCGCGACCTAGCTATCAGGCACCTCGAACATGACAGACAGTCTAATGATAGTGAACTAAGCCTATTTCGGTAGAGGGGCGAGCAGGTCAGTTAAGCTGTACCGGTCTGCCGCTGAACGGCTTTCGATGTTTCTCGTCGTGATCGTCCTGATAAGCGCGCTAGCCGTCCCGCTGCTCGGGGGCCGCCTGGAGGCCCTGGCCGAGGTCCGAGCGAGGCTCGCGTGGATCCTCCTGCTCGCACTCGGGCTGCAGGTGATCAGTCTGACGGTCCCCGGGGTGCCCGAGTCGCTGCGGCCGCTCATCCAGCTCGCCTCCTACCCGGTCGCGGGGGTGTTCGTGTTCGCCAACCGCCGCCTGCCCGGGATGCTGCTGATCGGCCTGGGCGCGCTGCTCAACCTGATCGCCATGACCGCCAACGGCGGCGTGATGCCCGCCTCGGCCTCGGCGCTCGACCAGGCCGGGTTGCCGCGGCAGCGGGACAGCTACGCCAACTCGACCCTGGTGCGGGACCCACGGCTGGGGTTCCTCGGCGACGTCTTCGCCATTCCGGAGCCGGTTCCGTTGCACAACGTGTTCAGCGTCGGTGACGTCACCATCGGAGTCGGTGTGGTCATCGCCGTGCACGGCCTCTCCGGGTCGCGCCTGCGGGTCGTGCGCGGGGGCGGGCGCCACGTCCGCCGGCGCCGCTACCGGCGCCGCTACCGGCGCCGCTACCGGGGCCGTCACGAGCGCGCCCCTGGAGGTCGCGACCCAGCCCACTGACACGCGTGCCGCTACGGCACGACGCCCCGCAGGCGCAGGCGGCGCTCGGTCCTCGCCAGGGCCAGCGACAGGTAGGGCATCGACCACGCGAGCGAGCGGGTGGCGGCGTGCTCGTCGCCGTAGCGCCGCGCGATGTCGAGGGCCCGCTCGTGCAGGGTCATCGGCTCGCCGGCCGAGCCGACGGTCATGTCGCAGTAGGTGAGCGCGTCGGCGACCGCCGACTTCTCCCGCGGGAACCCCTCCAGCTCGCGGTCCAGGCCGCGCAGTTGCGCCTCGAAGCGCGCCTCGGCATGGTGGGCCACCAGTCGGGCCAGCCGTTCGTGCCCGAGCGACCGCAGGTACCGCGCGCCGTCCAGCGCGTGGCAGCCGGTCTGCTGGAGGCCAGGCGCGTCGCCGACGTCGTGGAGGTAGGCGGCCGCGACGAGCTGGACGCTGTCCTGCTGGGAGAACGCGCCGGCCACCCAGCGGGCCCGTTCCCCGACCGCCCGGCAGTGCAGCCAGCGGTCCCCGAGCGGGACCAGCAGCTCCGCCGCGTGCTCGGCCGCCCAGTCGACCAGTGCCTCGCCGGTAGCCGTGGCCGAGCCCTCCCCGAGATCGCTCCCCGGCTCAGCATAGCGGCTGGGCGTGACGGTGCTCCGGGGCCGGCGCGGACTGTCGGGTGAGTTCGCTACCCTTTGTCGAACGCATCGCAAGCCACCAAGTCAAGGAGCGGTTGGATCGTGCCCCGTACTCTGCTCGCCGTGCACGCGCACCCTGATGACGAATCCTCCAAGGGTGCCGGCACCTTCGCCCGCTACGATGACGAAGGCGTCCGGACGGTGATCGTGACCTGTACCGGCGGCGAAGCCGGGGACATCCTCAACCCGGCGATGGACCAGCCGGGCAATCTCGAGCGGATGCCCGAGCTGCGCCGCGAGGAACTGGCCAAGGCGCTGCAGGTCCTCAACGTCAGCCAGCACTACTTCCTCGGCTACCGCGACTCGGGCATGCCCGACACCGAGACGAACAAGCATCCCGAGGCCTTCGCCAACGCCGACCTGGACGAGGCGATCGGCCGGCTGGTGCGGATCATCCGGGCGGAGCGGCCGCAGGTCGTGCTCACCTACGACGAGGAGGGCGGCTACCCCCACCCCGACCACATCCGCACCCACGAGGTGGCCGTGGCCGCCTTCGACGCGGCCGGCGACCCCGCCCGCTACCCGGACGCCGGCGAGCCGTTCCAGCCGCTGAAGCTCTACTACTTCGCCTCGTTCTCGCGCAACCGCCTGCTGACGCTGCACGAGGGCACGGTGGAGCGCGGTCTGGAAAGCCCCTACGCCGAGTGGCTGAAGCGCTGGGACGAGGAGTCCGAGGAGAGCGGCGAGGAGATCCGCGAGCCGGCGATCACCACCCAGGTGGACGTCGGCAAGTGGCTGCCCCAGGCGCGCGACGCGCTGATCGCGCACGCGAGCCAGATCGACCCGAACGGCTTCTGGTTCGCGATCCCCGACGAGGTGGTCGCCGACATCTACCCCTGGGAGGACTACACGCTGGCGCGATCGCTGCTGCCCACACCGCTGCCGGAGCGTGACCTGTTCGCCGCGATCGACCAGGACGGCCTTCCGCTCCGCTGAGCAGGACCCGCCGCGTCCCCCGCGCCACCGCCGCACTACAATTCCGGCGACAGTGGTACAGCCCAATGAAGGGGTCGCGACATGCGGGTGTACGACTCGATCCTGGACGCCGTCGGCAATACCCCGATGGTGCGCTTGTCACGGCTCGGGCGAGGTCTCGGCCCGACGATTCTCGCCAAGGTGGAGTACCTGAACCCGGGCGGCTCGGTGAAGGACCGGATCGGCCTGGCCATGGTCGAGCGGGCGGAGGCCAGCGGCCAGCTCAGGCCCGGCGGCACGATCATCGAGCCGACCAGCGGCAACACCGGCGTGGGCCTGGCCATCGTCGCCGCGCTCAAGGGCTACCGCTGCGTCTTCGTGATGCCCGACAAGGTCAGCCACGAGAAGATCGCGCTGCTGCGCGGCTACGGCGCCGAGGTGGTGGTCACCCCGACCGCTGTGCCGCCGGACAGCCCCGAGTCCTACTACTCGGTGGCCAACCGCCTGACGGACGAGATCAACGGGGCGTTCCAGCCCAACCAGTACGCCAACCAGGCCAATCCCGAGGCGCACTACGCGAGCACCGGCCCGGAGATCTGGGAGCAGACCGACGGCGAGGTGGACGTGCTGGTTGTCGGCGTCGGCACCGGCGGGACCGTCACCGGCGCCGGTCGCTACCTCAAGGAGCGCAAGCCCGGCTTGCGGGTGGTGGGCGCCGACCCGGAGGGCTCGATCTACTCGCGGCCCGACGACGTGCACCCCTACCTGGTCGAGGGCGTCGGCGAGGACTTCTACCCGGCGACGCTGGACCCCTCGGTGGTCGACCGCTACGTGACCGTCTCCGACCGCGACGCGTTCCTGATGACCCGCCGCCTCGCGCGGGAAGAGGGGCTGCTGGTCGGCGGCTCCGGAGGCCTGGCGGTGGCCGCGGCCGTCGTGGTCGCCAGGGAGCTGGGGCCAGGCACGACCATCGTGGTGCTGATCCCCGACTCCGGGCGCGGCTACCTGTCCAAGGTGTTCAACGACGACTGGATGCGCGAGCACGGCTTCCTGCCGCGCAGCCGGCAGGGCATGGTGGGCGACGTGCTGGTCGGCAAGGCGCACCACGACATCCCGCGGCTGGTCACCGTCGCCTCGCACCAGCGCGTCAGGGAGGCGATCGACCTGCTGCACACCTGGTCGGTGAGCCAGGTGGCGGTGGTCTCCGGCGACGACCCCAGCGACGTGTCCAGGGTGGTCGGCTCGGTGCAGGAGGGTTCGCTGCTCGAGCGCCTGTTCCGCAAGCCCGAGGTCCTCGATGCGCAGGTGGTCGACGTGATGGACCCGCCCTTCCCGACCGTGGAGCGGGGCGAACTGCTCGAGGAGGCCTACGAGCTGCTCTCCAAGGGCCGCTCCACCGCCGTCCTGGTCACCGAGCACGGCCGCCCGGTCGGCGTCATGACCCGCTCCGACATCCTCGACTTCCTCGCCACCGCCCGCCGCAACGGCTAGGCGCCAGCGGCGGGCGCACCCGCGAAGCCGGTGGTGTTGAATGGCGGCGACGCTGGAGTCCCACGCGAGCTTGGAGCAGCGCAATGTCGTTCGAGGAGTCGCACTTCGAGACCAAGGCGGTGCACGTCGGCTCGGCCCCTGACCCCGCGACCGGCGCGGTGATCCCGCCGATCTACCAGACCTCCACCTTCGCGCAGGAGGGCCCGGGGCGGCACCACGGCTACGAGTACGCCCGCACCGGCAACCCGACCCGCGCCAACCTGGAGCAATGCCTCGGCGCGCTCGAAGGGGTGGGGCCGGGCGACCGCGGCGGCGCGCTCTGCTTCGGCTCCGGCATGGCGGCCACCACCACGGTGCTGCAGACGCTGGTCCCCGGTGACCACCTGGTGCTCTCCGCCGACGTCTACGGCGGCACCTACCGGGTGGTCGCCAGGGTGTTCGCGCAGTGGGGGCTCGACTTCACCGCGGTGGACATGACCAACATCGATGCAGTGAAGCAGGCGACGGGCGCCCGGACCCGGATGGTATGGGTCGAGACCCCGACCAACCCGCTGCTCGGCGTGGTCGACATCGCCGCGGTCGCCGAGATCGCGCACGCCGCCGGGGCGACCTGCGTGGTCGACAACACCTTCGCAACGCCCTACCTGCAGCGGCCGCTGGAGCTGGGCGCCGACGCGGTGGTCCACTCCACCACCAAATACCTGGGCGGGCACTCCGACCTGGTCGGCGGCGCTCTGGTCACCCGCCTGCCCGAGCTGCACGAGCGAGCCAAGTTCCTGCAGAACGCGGTCGGCGCGGTGCCCGGCCCCTTCGACTGCTGGCTGACCCTGCGCGGGCTCAAGACCCTGGCGCTGCGCATGCACGCCCACTGCCACAACGCGCTGCGAGTGGCGACCTTCCTGGCTGGCCGCGACGACGTGGCCGAGGTCCGGTACCCCGGCCTGCCGAGCCATCCAGGGCACGAGCTGGCCGCCCGTCAGATGCTCGGCTACGGCGGGATGGTCTCGTTCCGCCCCGCCGGCGGGGCCGCCGCCGCCGAGCGACTGGTGCAGCGCACGCGCGTGTTCACCCTGGCCGAGAGCCTCGGCGGCGTCGAGAGCCTGATCGAGCTGCCCGGGGTGATGACCCACGCCAGCGTGGCGGGCACCGAGGCCGAGGTGCCCGCTGACCTGGTGCGACTGTCGGTCGGCATCGAGCACGCCGACGACCTGGTCGCCGACCTCGACCAGGCACTCGCCGGCTGAGGGTCGAAGGGCTGGGGGTCGCCCGTGCCGGTGGTGCCGGCCGTCTCGGTGGTGCCGGCCGTCTCCGGAAGCGGGCAGTCCCGCGTCCCTCAATCGTCCCGGTCGGGGGGTGGCCGCTGGCGGAGCTGCTTGGTGGAGGCGCGGCGGCGCTTGGACTCCACGCGCCGGGCGGCGGCGGTCACGCTCGGCCGGGTGGGCCTGCGGGTGCGTGGCGCCGCCACGGCGGAGGCGAGCATCGCGGCGAGGCGCTCGGTCGCGTCGCGCCGGTTGGCGAGCTGGCTGCGCTGGTTCTGGGCGACCAGCCGCAGCCGTCCGGCCGAGTCCACCCGCGAGGCGAGCCGGCGCATGGCGCGCTCCTTGGCCTCCGGCGGGATCGACGGCGAGCCGGCCAGGTCGAAGCGCAGCTCGACACGGGAATCGGTGGTGTTGACACCCTGCCCGCCAGGCCCGGACGAGCGGCTGGTCCGGAACTCGAGCTCCTCCACGGGGATCTCGATCTCCGGCGTGATCCGCACGACCTCGGCCATCAGCCCACCCCTCAGGCCATCGCCCGCCGCGGTGGGCCGCCCTTGTCGGTCAGATGCCGGGCGGTGTTCACCAGTGGCACGTGCGAGAACGCCTGCGGGAAGTTGCCGAGCTGGCGGCCGAGCTCGGGGTCGTACTCCTCGGCGAGCAGCCCGAGGTCGTTGCGCAGCGACAGCAGCCGCTCGAACAGCTCGCGGGCCTCCTCGTGGCGGCCCATCAGCGCCAGGTTGTCGGCCAGCCAGAAGCTGCACGCCAGGAACGCGCCCTCGCCCGGCGGCAGGCCGTCGACGCCTGCCGAGTGGTCGGCGTCGTAACGCATCACCAGGCCGTCGCTGGTCAGCTCGCGCTTGATCGCCTCCACCGTGCCGCGCATGCGCGGGTCGGTCGCCGGCAGGAAGCCCACCAGCGGGATCATCAGCACGCTCGCGTCCAGCAGTTGGCTGCCGTACGACTGCACGAAGGTGTTGCGGTCGGCGTCGTAGCCGCGCTCGCAGACCTCGTCGTGGAGCTTGCGCCGCAGCGCCCGCCAGCGGTCGACAGGGCCTTCCAGGTTGTAGACGTCGACCGCCTTGACCGCGCGGTCGACGCCCACCCAGGCCATCACCTTGGAGTGGGTGAACTGGCGGCGGGGCCCGCGGATCTCCCACAGCCCCTCGTCCGGCTCCTGCCAGTTGGATTCGAGGAAGTCCATCAGCGCGAGCTGGAAGTCCCAGCCGGTCTCGTCGGTCGCGATGCCGGCCCGCCGCGAGAGGTGCAGGGCGTCCATGACCTCGCCGTAGACGTCGAGCTGGAACTGGTTCACGGCCGCGTTGCCGGTGCGCACCGGCCTGGAGCCCTCGTAGCCGGGCAGCCAGGGCAGCTCCTGCTCGCTGATACGCCGCTCGCCGGCCACGCCGTACAGGATCTGCATCTGCTTGGGCTGGCCGGCCACCGCCCGCAGCAGCCACTCGCGCCAGGCCCTGGCCTCATCGATGGCCCCGGCCAGCAGCAGCGCGTCCAGGGTGAAGGTGGCGTCCCGCAGCCAGCAGTAGCGGTAGTCCCAGTTGCGGATCCCGCCGATGGCCTCCGGGAGCGAGGTCGTGGGCGCCGCCACGATGCCCCCGGTCGGCTCGTAGGTGAGCGCCTTGAGGACGATCAGGGAGCGGATCACCGCGTCCTCCCAGTCGCCTCGGTAGGTGATGTTGCTGGCCCACTGGCCCCACCAGGCCTCGGTCTCGTCGATCGCGCGGATCGGGTCGATCGTTCGCGGCGAGGGCATGTGCGAGGCGTGCCAGGTCAGCCTGAACGGCACCCGGTCGCCCTCGGACACGGTGAACTCCGCCACGCTGCTGAGGTTCTCGCCGTGGACCTCGACGGGCGTGCGCAGCCACACCGAGTCCGGACCGGCGATGGCGTGCAGCGCGCCGTCGATGCGCCGCACCCACGGCACGATCGAGCCGTAGTCGAAGCGGATCACCAGCTCCATGCGCATGGGCACGCGGCCCCTGACGCCCTCCACGACCCTGGCCACGTCGGGGTCGCGCTGCCGTGGCGGCATGCAGTCGACCAGCCGGACCACGCCGTCCGGGGTCTGGAACTCCGTCTCGAGGATCAGCGAGTCGCCCTGGTAGCTGCGCCGGACCGCGGTGAGGGGACCGGCCGGCGCGATCTGCCAGTGGCCGTGGTGCTCGTCCCCGAGCAGAGCGGCGAAGCAGGCCGGCGAGTCGAAGCGAGGCAGGCACAGCCAGTCGATCGATCCGCTCTTGCTGACCAGCGCGGCGGTGTGCGTGTCCCCGATGATCCCGTAGTCCTCGATCAGCGGCATGTGGCGCCCTCGTTGGTTGGCTCGGCGCGGCCCGCGGCGACCGACCGGGCCACGCGGCCCGCTCTCAGCTTGCCGGAGGATCCAGCGGTTCGCCGTCCACCAGGCGCCTGGCCACGTCGATGACGCGCTCGCGGTGGGAGCGGGCGCGGCTGCGGATGCGCTCGAACGCCGCGCCGGAGGAGAGCCCCTCGCGCTCCATCAGGATGCCCTTGGCCTGCTCGATCAGGACGCGGCGGTCGAGCGCGTAGCGGAGCTGCTCGGTGACCTTGCCCTGCATGTGCGCCTCGATCGAGCTGCGCAGCACCGAGGCGATGATGCGCGCGTACGCCTGGATCGCCTCGATCTCGCCGTCGTCCCAGTCGTGACGCTTGGCGGCGTAGACGTTGAGGGTCCCGACCGAGCCCTCGAGCCGCACCGGCACCCCCAGGATCGCGTGGACGCCGTGCTCGCCGGCCAGCGGGCCGAACGACGGCCACCGCGGGTCGCTGGCGACGTCGGCGGCCACCACCGGCTCGCCCTGCTCGAACGCGTCCACGCAGGGCCCCTCGTCCACCTGCTCCTGGAGGGTCTCGATGATGCGGCCGCGCTCGCTGGAGGCGGCGACGTAGCGGAGCAGGTCGCCCTCGGTCAGCAGGAGCAGGCCGGCACCGTCGATCGCGAAGATGCGGCTGGTCTCGCTGACGACGTGCTCCAGCGCATGCTCGAGCCCGTCTCGATCGTCGGCCGTGAGCTGAGCAAGGCCGCTGATGCTTGACGCGAGAGCGTCTGGATTGATCGGCATCGCTTCCTCCGGCTCCTTTTGCTCCCAGGTCGGAGGATTCCACATCCGCCGTGATCGCACCACAGTTTGACAGACGACGAGCCCCCTGCCGGCAGGAGGCCCGTCGCGCCCCGAGAGACGATCCCCCCGAGGGGGGAAGGCAGGGTCTGGGCCCTCCCCCAAGCGGTCTTACACGAGCGGGCATGTCCCAAACGCGCGGTTCAGGCTTCAACCAACTCCATCCGCATACGCTCCAGCGCCCGTCGCAGGAGCCGCGAGACGTGCATTTGCGAGATGCCCAGGCGCTCGGCGATCTGGTCCTGCGTGAGCTCGTCGACGTAGCGCAGCACCACGATACGCCGCTCGCGCTCGGGAAGGCGGCCGACCAGCTCGGGCAGGATCAGGAGATTCTCGGGCTCCTCGCGTGCGCTGGTGTCCATGACGAAGTCGCCGAGCACCGCGTCGCCCTCCTCGCCCGCCGGCTGGTCCAGCGACGGGGCCGAGCGGGTCTGGGCCACCTCGATGGCCTCCAGCACCTCGTCCTCGCTCGCGCCGAGGTACTGGGCGAGCTCCGCCACGGTGGGCGAGTGGCCGAGCCGCTGGGGCAGCTCGTCGATGGCTCGGCACAGGCGTAGCGCCAGGTCCTTGGTGCCCCTGGGCACGCGCAGACGCCAGCTCGTGTCGCGCAGGTAGCGCTTGATCTCGCCGATCACCGTCGCCACCGCGTACGGGATGAACGGGTTCGCCCGCTCCGGCTCGTAGCGGTCGACGGCCTTGACGAGCCCGAGCCGCGCCACCTGGCGCAGGTCCTCCAGGGAGGCGGCCCGGTTGCCCCGGTAGCGCTCGGCGAGCCGGTCGGACAGCCCCATATAGGCGAGGATGATGCGTTCCCGCGTCGCCGGGTCCCGGGTCTTGGCATACTCCCGGAACCAGCCCTCCACGCGTTGCACCGCCAGCTCGTCGTCGGGGCGGACCTCCTGGACCATGTCTGGCATGTCCGGTGGGAGAGGGAGCTGCCAGCGGTCCGTTGCGGTTGACCTCACTGCGGTCGTCATCGTTACCTCCGAGAGGTGTTGATGGACCCGCAGGGTCAGGGCAGGTCGCGGCCCTTTCAGCGGGAATCGTTCCCCGGCCCTCCGGCATTAAACGCTCTGCTGTGGTGCGGGTCAGCGGGCCGACCACCACGCCCAGCGGTCCGGCCGGATGGCGATCACCGGGCCGGGCGGCCTGGACCCGAGGTAGGCGGGGTAGCGGGCGGCCAGCGCGTCCAGCGCCGCCTCGGCGGCCTCGCCCTCCAGGGTCGAGGCTGTGCCTCGAAGCTCCACCCACCACAGCGCCGACCAGTCGTCCTCGTAGTGGTCGACCAGCAGCGCCGCGCGCGGATCGGCCTCCAGGTCCCGGATCCGCCGCAGCGCCCGGCCGCGCTTCGGCTTCACGTCGTCCACCGCCCACACCGCGGTTCCCGCGTGCCACGCGAAGGTCACCGGAACGATCCGCGGGCCATCCGGCGACAGCCTCGCCAGCCGCGCCACCGGGGCGTCGGCGAATCGGGCGATCACCTCCGCCGGGGGTCCCTGTGGCCCGGCGCTCCCGCCGGGCATCAGGACCGGCCCGCGGGGTCGCCGGTCGCGCTGAAGGTGCTCATCCGCCAGACCGTAGCGCCGGCGGCGCCGTCCGGCATCCCAGCCGGCTGCAACCACCGTATCCGAGCTACGCAGTGCGGGTGAAGTGCGCAGACATCCAGTAGTGGAGAATCTCCTCATCAATCTCTGACCCGGGCATGCCGCCCGAAGGAGCACACACGATGACCGATCAGACTCCGCAGGGCTGGGGACCGCCGGCCGGTGGCCCACCCAGTTCCGGCCGGGGGGCGCCGCGGCGCAGCGGACCGACGCGCCCGCCACCACCGCCGTGACCACGGTCACGACCCCGCCTCCGACCACCGAGCTCGCCACCACCACGACCGCGGCGCCGACCACGAGCCCACCGACCACCCGCAAGCCCACGCCCACCACCCGGTATCGGCCCCCGACCACGCGCAAGCCGCCGCAGACGACCCGCGCCCCTGCGCGGAACTGCGACCCCGCCTACCCCGGCAGGTGCCTCCAGGACGGCATCGGCGACTACGACTGCGCCGGAGGCTCCGGCAACGGCCCCAACTACGTCGACGGCCCGCTCACGGTGCGCTCGCCCGACCCCTTCGGCCTGGACAGCGACCACGACGGCGTCGGCTGCGAGAGCTGATCCGTCAGCGGCGCCCGAATGGAAGGCTGGTGCCGGACGAGGGGCTCGAACCCTCCCCTGATATCCGTCTGACCAGCGGTTTTGGCGAGGAGGAGCGCCTCGGGTCCGCATGGGGTCCGCGAGCGCTTAGATTAGGTGAGCCGAAGGCACTCAGCCGGCGTGGGCCGTCAGCAGCGCCAGGAGCGCGTACGCGGCGCGCTTGGCCTCCTCCGGCTCGGTGGAGTCGCACATGAGCCCGATCGCGTTGATGCCCGCCGACCCGGCGTGCTGCGCCAGCGGGTAGTCCGCGACGATCTGTGTGGCCGGGTTCTTGGCGCGTTCGCCCAGGGTCAGGTCCAGCAGCGACGCGGCGTTGGAGTTGGGCGCCAGGTCCTCTGCTGAGACGCCGGCCTCGACCGCTGCCTGCGTCCCGGTGGTCAGCAGGTCCAGGGCGGGCCGCTGTCCGGCGCTCCCAGGCGTCCACGAACCCGACGTTGGCCACGATGGCAGCTGCTTGCGCGGGGCGCGGCAGCGCCAGCTCCCGCGCGTGGTCCACCGCCTTGGTTGCAGCGCTCACGAGGTCGAGCGTGGCGAAGACGGCCGCCATCACCTCGAACGGATCTCCCTGGCTCACCTGGCACGCTCTTCTCGCGGCTCGGCGAAGCGGACCGGCTGGAGCCAGCAGGAGCTCGGCCGCCGGCTCGGCCTCTCGCAAGGGGCGTGGCCGCGATGCTCGCCTCCGCACCGCCAGCGCCGCCGGGCCGGGACGCCGAGCTGCTCGCCGAAACGGTAGCGGCGATCAAGGCCGAACCCGGCCAGCTCAAGACGCCGATCGCCAACCGGCTCCGCGGCGAGATGCAGCGACGCCTGGCCGCAGTCGACCGTGCCGTGGCCGCTGGCCTCGTCCATACCCGCCCGCTGGTCCCTGTCCACGGCAGCCGGACGGGCTACTACCCGGGTCCCGCCCTCGAGGAGGGCGCCGCCGGCTAACCGAGCGCCAGTGATCCGCCGGCGGTCGACGCCGGCCAGGTTCCTCGAGGACCTTCCCGAGCACGGCACGACGCGAGCCGACCGGTAGGCACGGCGGCCGCGACGCTGGACGCCACCTTACCGGTAGGTGTACGGTGCGTACATCCCGTACAGAGAGAGTGAGGGTCGAACGGATGAGCGAGCTTCCAATCACCGACGCCCGCGAGGACCTCGCCGAGGTCATCAACCGCGTCGCCTACAGCCACGAGCGCGTGCGGCTCACCCGCCGCGGCAAGCCCCTGGCCGCGGTGGTGTCGATCGAGGACCTCGAGCTGCTGGAGCTGCTGGAGGACCAGGCCGACCTGGAGGCGATGCGCGCCGCGCTGGCCGACCCCGCCAACGCCCAGCCGATCCCCTGGGAGCAGGTCAAGACCAACCTCGGCCTGTAGCCCCACGCCCACCCTCTCCCTCGTCGTCGCCGCCGCCCTGCAGCCCAGCCCGAGGAGCCTCCGACGCGCTACCGCATCGTGGTGTTGCCCACCGCTCAGCGTGAGCTCGCCAAGCTCCCCCGCGCCATCGCCCGCCGCATCGCCGCGGCGATCGAGGCGCTGGCCGCCGACCCCCGGCCCGCCGGCGTCCGCAAACTCGCCGGCGGCGCCGGCGAGGGGTGGCGCGTCCGCGTGGGCGACTACCGCGTGCTGTACGAGGTCCGCGACGCCGAGCTCCTCGTCACCGTCGTCAAGCTCGCCCACCGCCGCCAGGTCTACCGCGGTCGCTGACCAACCAGGAGAGAACCAGCGTGGCCCATGTCGAGAAGCACCGCCGGATCTACCCGTGCGAGTACGGTCCGCGAGCGCTCAGATTTAGGTGAGTCGAACCACTCTCCGAGGGCTCTCAGAACGTCCCCCGAAGCGGCTAGGACGCGGCCGGCATCCAACCGGACAAGAGGGCAAGGTGAAGCAGGAGCACCTACAGCCCGGACTGCGCGTTATGGTGCTGGCCGGTCAAGTCAGTAGCGCGATCAACGATCACCCGCCGGTCATCTGTGGCGCCGAGGTGGTCGGCCCTGACGAGACCGGCGCACCGGGCGGGCGACCTGCGGCGCGCGAAGAACGATAGCGATGGTTGGTCACCGTCGCCCACGTCGCGCAGAACCGCAAAGCGGTAGACGGAGAGCAGAAGATCCCGCGCGGCGGGGCTCAGCTTCGGGTCGGCGCTGAGCGCCTCCGCGACGGTCGGGGGCCTCGCCGCGAGCTTGCGGGCGGGCAGCAGCTCCTCGGGCAGCAGATCGGCGGGCGCTACCTCAAGGACGCGGGCCACCTCGCACAGCACCGACAGGCGGTCGAGCGGCTTGACGCCTCGCTCGACCTGGGAGACCCAGCTCACCGAGCGGCCCAGCATCTCCGCGAACCGCGTTTGCGATAGCCTGCGGCGGTGGCGGTGGTAGGCGACCAGCTCGTCTGTGCTCAGGCCCGCCGTCACTGTCCGCCCTCCGCGTCATCCCGCTCCCGCTCGATCGCCGCGCGTAGGTTCTTGATCGTGTGCCAGTCCGTCGATGTGGGGCCGGTCACCAGCGCATTGCGGCCCGGCTTGGTGAAGCGGATGTGGCCGCTGCCAAGCGTCTCCACCGACCAACCCCGCGCGGTGGCGTCTTTGGCCAGCTCGCGGATCTCCTTGCTGGCCCGCCTGGTCAGTCCCTGCTGTTTTTTCCTGATGCCCATCGGATGCTCCTATCTTCTCCTGGCCAATCTACTGCCCGCCCGCGCCGGAGCTGGACGACGCCTGACGACGCATCGGCGGCGCGTGGCAACGCCGCGACGGCCTCGGCGTGGAGCCGCTCGAACCGCTCCGCCAGCCCCGGCAGCTCGTCCGGGTACAGGTGCCCGTAGGTGTCCAGTGTGATCGCGGCCGTCTTGTGGCCCATGTGCCGCATCACCGCCTTGACCGAGCCACCCTCCCCGGATCAGCAGCGACGCGCAGGTGTGGCGCAGGTCGTAGAAGCGGAGGTCCGCCGGCAGCTCGGCCGGGCGGCCAGCCTCCGGCATGCGCGCGATCGTCTCGTTGGCAGCCACCACGGCCCGCTTGAAATACACCGGCACCCACTTCGACTCCCGAAGCGGACCGCCCCGCGCCGCGGTGAACACCAGCTCCTCGCGGCCACGGGGCCTGCCGGCCAGGTAGCCGCCGAGGTCCTCTGTGAGCCAGCGGGGCAGGTGGATGGTGCGGGCCTCGTGGGTCTTCACGTCGCCCCACTGGAGCCGCCCGCCGACCTCGGGTGCCGACTCGGCCACGCGGACCTCCCCACGCAGCAGGTTGAGCTGACGGATCCGCAGCGCCACCAGCTCACACGGCCGCAGCCCCGTGTAGGCGGCGAAGCGGACCAGCAGCCCGTACGGCTCCCGGATCGCGCCGGCCAGGACCTCCACCTGCGGGGCGTCCAGGAAGTGCATCTCGTGGCGCTGCGCACGGGGCAGGCGCTTCAGGCCGGCGGCGGGGTTGACCGCCAGCTTCTTGCCCTCCACCGCCGCGCCGAGGATCAGCACCAGCACCTGGAGGGCCTTGTGGGCGCGCTTGGCGCCGATCGGCTTGCGCGGCGGCTTGGCGTCGGGGTCGCCGGCCACTAACACGCTGAACCACTCCCGGACCGCCAGGGTGTCGATCGAGGCGAGCGAGCCGTCGCCGAAGCGGGGGAGGACCTGGTGGTCGAGCAGGGCGCGGTAGTCGTGGCGGGTCGATGGCTTCAGGTGCGCGGTGCTTGAGTACCATCGCTCCGCCCACGGCTGGAACGCGATCTTGCCGCCGGCCGGGTCGACGTAGGCGCCCCGGAGCTTGGAGTCCTCGACGCCGACCAGGAACCGGTCGGCGTCGACCGCGAACTCGCCGAGGTGCTGCATGACTATCCGCGGATGGTCGTGCTGTCCAGCTACCCGGCTTGCTCTACCAGGAGCTGTACGACGACTGGGCCAAGGTCGAGTGCTGGGCTGTCACCGACAACGCCAGCCCGGCGACCGAGGCGCTGTGGTTCAACCCCGTCGCCGCGGTGGCGTTCGACCGCGCCCGGCACCGGCAGCTGCACTTCGGAGAGATCTCGTGACCGCCCTGGTGATCCCCGGCCTCGAGGTCAGCACGTGGCAGGTCCGTGGCCGTTCCAACCCTGCCGCTCGGGCGCTCGCGGATCGGCATTACAGCCGCAAGACGCGAGGGCCCCTTGGATCGGCCCCCGGTCGGGTCCTGGTCCTTGTCACGCCTTGCGAGCGTGCCGTGTGGCTCGCCCACTGGCCTCGCGCCGATCTCGCCCTCGATGGGCTGGACGCCTGGCGCTGCTCGATCTTCCGCAACGAGGGCGCCGGCCTGTCCTCCGAGCTGATCGTGGCCGCCATGGCGCTCACCGCCGAGCGGTGGAGTGCTCGGCCGCCGGATGGCTGGCTTACCTGGATCGACCCGGCCAGCAGGAGGGAGCGCACATGATCGACATCAGGCAGCAGCGCTGCGGCGGCGACGGCTGCATCGCCTGGCGGCTCAGCCGGCCGGGCACCTGCGGACAGTCCTGGCGGCCGTGCTGGCTGCGGGACGACGGGCGCCCCGACCGGCGAGGTCCACGACTGACGGTGAGCCAGCCCACCCTGTTCGACTCGCTGACTGACTGGCTGGGCGGAGTTGTCGCCGTGCGGCACCGCCAAGCGGCTGCTCGAGGAGTTCGTTGAGCAGCTCCGTCGCGACCCCTGGGGCAGCGCTACCGCGACCACTCACCGAGTTCCGTACCTGGACGTTCGGCCGTTGGGGCTCGTGGGGCATCGCCGCTACGGCTTACGTCCCACACCGCCGAACATGTCCACCTCGGCGGGGAAGCTACCGTTGCTGTCGGCGGGATCGGGCCGCCACCGCGGACACGACACCACGCCGGGCTCCAGGAGCTCCAGACCGTCAAAGAAGCCTGCGATCTGCTCAGGGCTGCGGGGGTGGTATGGGACCGCGCCGCTCTCGTTGTAGGCTCGCTGGGCCTCATCCACCAGCGCCTTGTTGACGACGTTGGTGCCGTCGTTGAGCGCCAGGTAGCTGCCCGACGGCAGGGCAGCCAGCAGCCGCCGCACGATCGACCGCGCCTCGTCGTAGTCGCCGACGTGCCCCAGGATCCCCAGCAGCATCAGCGCGACCGGCTGAGTGAAGTCCAGCGTCTTGGCCGCAGCCTCCAGGATCGTGTCGGGGTCGCCGAGATCGGCGTCGGCGTAGTCAGTCACCCCCTCGGGGGTGCTGGTCAGCAGGGCACGGGCGTGTGTCAGCACCAGCGGGTCGTTGTCGACGTAGACGATGCGGGCCTCCGGGGCCACCCGCTGGGCGACCTGGTGGGTGTTGTTGGCGGTGGGCAGCCCCGTGCCGATGTCGAGGAACTGGCGGACGCCCGCCTCGCCGGCCAGGTAGCGCACGGCACGGGTGAGAAATGCCCGGGAGGCGCGGGCGGCGTCGACGATTTCGGGGAAGACCTCGCGAAACTGGTCGCCGGCCGCTTGGTCGACGGGATAGTAGTCCTTGCCGCCCAGCCAGTAGTTCCAGACTCGGGCGGAGTGCGGCACGCTGGTGTCGATCTCGGGCGGCGAGTGCTGGCCTGGAGCGGAGGAGCGGTCGGTCACGGCGGCGGCCTCCTTGGGGGCGGTGCATCAGGACACTACCCAATCCTAAACCTCCACACCGGTCAACTGGACCTCCCAGGGAGGTCCAGTTGACCGGTGCGACCAGTGCAATTGAGATCACGCATGTCCGGGTCGACGGCAAACGCAGGTCCACCTGATGAACCCGGCCCGGCCGCTGCCAGCTCGACTGCGCCCCGATGCGACCTGGGCCAACCACGGCCACCTGATGGGGAGATCCACGCGCCTGCCGACAAGGAGACGCGATGTACCGCCGAATTGCCTTCGCCGCCGCCACCGTCATGGTGGTGGAAGCTGGCCTGGGCCGGGTAGCGACGGCCGGCAGGTGGCGCACGCCCGCTGCGATCGAGCAGCGGTTCGCGATCGGTTCGCGATCGCGCCGGCGGTTGCCTCCCGGCTGCTCGGGTACGGGCTGTGGCTCTGCATTAAGGTGGTCATCACCTGTTGGGGTCGTGGCCGGGCCTGGACCGCTTCGAGGCTGGAGGCGGGATGACATCTGCTCGAGCGTCTGCCGAGGACCCAGGTTCACCTGGGCGCATGCGTGCGGCTGGGCGGCTGGAGCGCCCACCGCGGCCACTGGCTGAGGCCGAGCGGGGCCGGGCTGTGCTCTTCCTTGGCATCCTGGCGTTGCGCTGGGTCACGCTTGGGTTGATGACGCTGATGGCGGTGATCACCGGCGATCTCCAACGGCCGCTCCTGGCCGGCGTGGCCATCGCGGTCACCACCGCCTGGACGGTCTGGCTGACGGTCTCCCGGCCCCGGGGGACGGTGTCGGTCCTGGCCACCGACCTGATCGTGGCGGTGGGGCTCATCCTGGTCTCCGGCGTGGTGGTGGCCCAAGGGCAGGTGGTGGGCGCGCACCCGTTCTTCGCCAGCGCGTACCCGGTGGCCGCTGCCGTGTTCTGGGGCGCGACGGCCGGTGTCCGGGCGGGGCTCACCTCGGGTGCGGTGCTTGGCGTCTCGCTGGTGGCGGCCCACTTCGTCAGCGGCATCGACGTGCTCGGCGAGACCACGCCACAGCTCCTGAGCGTGGCCAGCGGGGCGCTGAATTTCGTCCTGGCCGGCGGCGCGGTCGGCCTGGTCGCCCAGCTGCTGGACCGCTCGGCGGCCGAGCTGCGCCGGGCGGGCGAGGAGGCGATGCGGGCCCGGGAGCGGGCGGCGCGGCTGTCTGAGCGGGAGTCGCTGGCCCGCCAGATCCACGACTCGGTGCTGCAGTCGCTGGCCATGGTCCACAAGCGCGGCCGTGAGCTGGCCGGCGCCGGGGCGGTCCCTGCCGAGGAGGTCGCCAGACTGGCCGAGATGGCCGCCAGCCAGGAGCGCGCCCTGCGCGCGCTGATCCTTCGGGGGCTCGGGGAGGCGCCGAGCGGGACAGCCTCGCTGCGCGCCGCCCTCGAGGCGCTGGCCCAGGCGGGGCTGCCCGTCCCGCTGACGGTCAGCGCGACGGGTCCGATCTGGCTCCCGGTCCACCACGTTGAGGAGCTGACCGCGGCGGTCAGGCAGGCGCTCGACAACGTGGTGGCGCACGCCGCCGCCTCCCGGGTCGTGCTGTTCGCCGAGGAGGACGATGGCATCGTGGTGATCGCGGTGCGTGACGACGGGGCGGGCTTCGCCTACGACGAGGCGAGGCTGGCGGCGGGCGGCAAGATGGGCATCCTCAAGAGCATCAAGGGCCGGGTCGAGCAGCTGGGCGGCAGCATGCGGGTGGAGACGGCTGCAGGCGCTGGCACCGAGATCGAGCTGCGAGTGCCCGCCAGCCCGGAGGACCAGTGAGCGAGATCGGGTCGCAGGCCAAGGCCAGTGCCGGCGACGACCGGGTGCGGGTGCTGGTGGTCGACGACCACCCGGTCTGGCGCGACGGCGTCCGCACGGACCTCGACTCCTCGGGGCGGGCGGTGGTCGTGGCGGAGGCGCACGACGGCGGCGAGGCGATCGAGCAGGCACGCGAGACCATGCCGGATGTTGTGCTGATGGACCTGAACCTGCCGACAGTGCGCGGTGTCGACGCGATCCGCCGGATCGTCGAGGAGTCGCCGCACGTCAAGGTGCTGGTCCTGTCTGCCTCCGGGGAGGAGGCTGACGTGCTGGAGGCGGTCAAGGTCGGGGCCAGCGGCTACCTGCTCAAGAGCGCCACCGCCGGGGAGCTGGCGGAGGCCGTGGCCAGGGTCCGCGCGGGCGAGCCGGTGTTCTCGGCTAACCTGGCTGGGCTGGTGCTCGGGGAGTTCCGCAGGATGAGCGGCGCGGTGGCGGGCTCGACCGAGCCCGGCCTCACCCCGCGGGAGACCGAGGTGCTCAAGCTGGTGGCTAAGGGCTACACCTACCGCGAGATCGCCGACAAGCTGGTCATCAGCGTGAAGACGGTCCAGAACCACGTCCAGAACATCCTCACCAAGCTGCAGCTCTCCAAGCGCTACGAGCTGATGCGCTACGCCATCAAGCGTGGCCTGGACCGGGCGTAGCACGGAGGCCCGCGGCAGGCGGGTGCCTGAACTACCCAGGCCGAGCTGGGTGCACCGCGCCCGAAAGATGAGGCGCAGACCGGCTACCGCCGCAGGTGCCCACCGGCGATGCTCCGCTCGCAAACGGCCATCTGGAGCGGTGGGGAGCCGAGAATGTCCACGGGATTGACCTCGGGGCAGTGCCCAGCTTGCGGCGCGGCGATCAGCAGCGGGGGCAGGGCCTGTCCGGCCTGCGGCCTGGACCTGGTCGCCGACGAGCTGGCCAAGATCGCCTACACCACGCGTTTCCTGGAGTGGGCCAGGCAGTACTGGCTGCTGGACGAGCAGGCTCACGCGCGCTTACAACGGGAGCTGGACAAGGCCCACAGCGCGCTGACCGGAGCGGCGTGGCAGCCCGCCCCCGCCCCGACCCCCGCCGCGCAGCCCCCTGCGCCCACCCACGCCGCATGGCCGACCGCGCCGACCGCTGGCGTCTGGCCGACCCGGCCCGCTTCACCGGCGGCACCGCCCAAGGCCCAGCCGCTGGCAGGGAGGACCGCGCCTGCCCGCCCGGCTCCGCGAGCGACCCACGCCAAGCCCCGGCGGGCAGGCGCCTGGGCCGCGAGGCTGCGCCGGGCATGGGCGCCGGTCGCCTCGGACCTCGGCCTCCACGGGCTGGCCTACCTCGGGGTGCTGCTGATGTTCAGCGGCACCCTCGGCCTGACGCTCTTTTCGCTGCGCTCGGTCAACACCAGCCTGCGACCGCTGGCCGAGGGGTCCGTGCCCCTGGTCCTGCTGGTCTCCTCCTGGTTCCTCTGGCGGCGGGGCGCGCCGCTGGGCGCCGCCAGCCTTGAGTTGCTCGGCGGGGCCGTGCTGCCCGTCGTGACGTTCGCGTCGCTGCTGGATGGGTCCAGCGTCCCGCCCGACCTGCCGCCTGGGCCGCTGCTGGTCGCCGTGCTGGCCGCGATCGCGGCAGGGCTTGCCGGGGTCTACGCGCTGGTTGCGCGCCGGCACCCGGCGACCACGCTGCGCTATCTGGTCGCCCCGCTGGCCTGGACGACGGTGGGGGTGCTGGGGCTCGCATTCCACCGCGGTCCCTCGGCCGCGCAGATGGCGCTGGTCTCGGCCGCGGTGGCCGCGACGCTGCTGATCGCCCACCACTGGCGGGCGCCCCAGCTGAGCCGCCCGACCGAGATCGCCTCGATGCCGGGGGCAGCCCTGGCCCTCGCTCTGGTGCTGGTGTTCGCCGCCGGGGAGGACTGGCCGTTGTGGCCGGCGCTGGCGGCGACCGCCGCCACGCTGCTCACCGTCGAGCTGCTGGCCGGTCGCCTCCCGGCTGGTGGGCTCCCGGCCGCCAGCGGGGCGTCGCTGGCGCAGTCGCTGGTGCTGGGCATTGGCCTGGCCGCGGCCGCGCCCCGGCTCGGCTGGGCCAGCGGCGGCGCCGCCCTTCTCGCCGGATCGCTCGTCCTGCTGGAATGGCACGCGCGGTGCCGCCCTGCCCCGCTGGTGGCGCTGGTCGTCCTCGCCGTCGCCGCGACGGGGCTGGCGCTGGCCATGGCCGAGCCGTGGACCGCGGTGACGGCCGCGGCCGTCACCGCCGCCTGGGCGCACACCCGTCGGATCCGGCGGCTGCCCGGCCCCTTCGGCCGGAGCGCGGAGTGGGAGGTCGGGCTCGCGCTGGCTGGTTGTCTGGCGCCCCTGGGGCTGGTGAGCGGCCTCCAACGCGCACTCCCGGGGGGCCGGGCGTGGGTCGTGTTGGCGGGCCTGACCGTGCTGGCCGCCTTGGCGGTGCGGCGCTGGCGGCCGGCCGACGAGCTCTATGCCTGGCTGGTGCCCGCGGCCGCGGGGCTGGTCGCCCTCGCCACGATGGGCGAATGGCTGGCGGCACCGACACCCGCGCTGGCCGCGTGGCTTGCGGTCGCGGCTGGCCTGGGCGGGGTGGCCCTGGCGCTGATGCCGCGCCATCCTGCCCTGCGGATGTGGTCCGCGGCGGCGACGCTGGCGTGGTCGATGGCGCTTGGGCTGGAGGCTGCCGGGGTGTCGCTGACGGTCCGGTCCCTGGTGTGGGCGGTTGTGGGCCTTGTCCTGGTGGGGATGGCGACCGCCTGGCGCAACCCGACCGCCGGGCACCTCGCGGCGATCGGTCATCTGGTCGGCCTTGGCGCGCTCGCCTTCGCCGGACTCCTCGGACCGGGCGCGGGGGGCACGGCCGTGCTGGCGGCCTGGGTCGCCGCCTGGCTCGTGGCAACCGTGGCGGCGGAACTCGGCGTGGCACCGCTGATCGATCTGCTGGCCCGCGTGGTCGGGGAGCGCACGTGGGTGGCTCGGGCCGCCCACGCCCTGCCGGCGCTGATGGTGGTGGCCGGCCTCCCGCCGCTGATACTGATGGGCGCCGACCTGGCAGGGCTTCTGCACGGGCGGCAGGAGCGGTCCGGGGTCGCGCTGGCGCTGCTGGCGCTGGCGGAAGGGGCGGTGGCCGGCCGTCTGACGGGCCGGCGGCCGCTGGGCGGAGTGCTCGCCCTGGCCGGGCTGGTGGTCTCCGCGGCCAGCGTCGCGCTCGCGGTCCCGGACCGGTGGTCACTGGTTGCCTCCCTGACCAGCGCCATCGGCGTGGTCATCGTGGGCGGCCGGGAGCTTCGCCGGCCGCCGATGACCTGGTGGGCGTGGGCCCTGACGGCACCGCTGGGGCTGCTGCTGGCCGACCGCGCCGGTGTGGCCGGCAACGGGCTCCGCGCTGTCCTCGGCGGCTGGGGCGCGCTGCTGCTGCTCGGTGGGCTGTTGCTCGACGATCTGCGGGCGGGTCGGCGCCAGCCCCGGCAATGGCTCCGGCTCAGCTGGCTTGACGCGCCGGTCGTGCTGGGCACGCTCGGCTTGGCCGCCGCGATCGCCTCCGCCACGACCGCACCACCAGCAGTGCTCGCCGCCTGGTGCCTGGCCGGCGCGGCTTGCTCACTGGTCGTGGCCGTGCAGCTCCGCGCCGGCGCGGTCAGCGGCCTCAGCTGGGCGCTGCTCACCACGGCGCTGGTGCTGCTGCGGCCGGTCCACGAGCCCAGCCCGCCATGGCTGGGCGTGCTCTGGGCCGCGGTGCTGGCCGGGGCGAGCTGGCTGCTCGAGCGGCGCGAGCGCGCAAACGACCCGTGGCTGCGCTGGGACCTGGCGCCGCTGGTCGTCGCCCACGGCGTGGCACTCGCCGCGATCGGTCAGGCCATCGTCCTGGCCGGGGTGGGCAACCCTGGCGTGTCCGTCCCCGCCGCGCCCCGGATGCAGATGGCGCTGACCGCGTCCGGGGCCGGGCTGCTGGCGTGCGCCGTGGCGGCCTGGCGGCGAGGCTGGCCATGGGCGCTCGCGGGGGTCGCGCTGACCCTCGCCGGGGCATCGGTGGCGGGTCCTGGCTGGCTGGCGCTGGCGCTGGCCGGCACCGCCGCCGGCACGGCGCTGGCGGCGGCGCGGAGCGGCCACCCGCTGCGTGGCGGCCTCCAGGTCTCCAGCGTGGTCGCCGGCGGTTGGGCATGGCTGGAACTGATCGACTGGGCCTCCTGGTCGAGCCAGCTCGCCATCGGGCTGACCGCTCTGGCGGCTGGCGGCCTGGCCTGTGGGATCGTCGTTCTGGTCCGCGCCGGCCGGCTCGCCAACGACTGGGCGACCCCGATCGGGCTGCTGGCCGCGAGCGCGATCACGGGCGTGCTCATCGCAGGCGGCAGCCAAGGGGCTGTCGCGGACGTGCCGTCCGGCCTGCCAGGGCTGGCCATCGCCGCCGGGTGGGGCCTGCTGGCCGCGGCGGCTGGGCTGGCCGCCAGGCCGCTCGGCCGGCCCGCGCTGCGGCCCGCCGCCGGCCTGCTCGCCTTCGGCGCCGCCCAGGTCCTGCTGGCCGCCGGCCGGACGCCACCGGCACGCTGGGCGCTGGCCACGCTGACGCTCGCCGTCGCGGCCACGGCGACCTGCCTCGCCCTGTGGTGGACCCGGCGGCAGACGCCCGGAGATGCCGAGCCATCCCAGGTCGACCCGGCAGGCTGGTCCCGGAAAACCGTCTGGCTCGACACGCTGGTGCCGTTTGCCGCCGCGGCGGCGGGCGGTGGGCTGCTGGCCGCGGCCGTGGACGGACGGCGGAGCCTGCTCGCCGCCGGGTTGCTGGTCGTCGGGCTCCAGGCCGCCGCTGGGAGCCTGGTGCTGGCCCGCCCCGGACTCGGCCGCCTGGCCCCGCCGCTTGCCTGCGGCGCCTGGCTCGAGCTCACCGCCGAGGCGATCGGCGGCGATGCGCAGTGGCTCACCATCCCGGTCGGGCTCACGCTGCTCGTGGTGGTCGAGATGACCCGCGCGCAGCACCGCCGTGCCCGCAAGCCGCTCGCCCCGGAGCTCAGGCTGCTCGAGCACGCTGGCATGCTGCTGGTGGTCGGTGCCGCCCTGGCCCAGACGGTGACCAGGACAACCAGCTACGGCCTGCTGGCTGGCCTGCTCGGGATCGGCCTGTGCGTCTGGGGGGCCGCCACCAGGGTCCGGCGCCGCGTGATCGTCGGGTCGGTGACGCTGCTGCTGGCCCTGGTCGGCATGCTCGCCGTGCCGGTCGCGCAACTCGTGCCCGAGTTCCACGCCGCCGCGCTGTGGATCGTGCTGACCGCGGTCGGCCTGGTGCTCATGACGATTGCCGTCTCGCTGGAGCGAGGCCGGGCGCATCTCGCCGCAGCGGTCAGCCGGATCGACCAGCTCCTGCAAGGCTGGGAGTGACCAGCACACCGGGTCCGCCGCCGAGAAGACCTGTCGGAAGGGCGGAGGGCGCACGCTTGGTGGCGGCCGTCGCCGACGCCACGACGCCGACGCCACGACGCCGAGCGCGACCCACCTTGATACGCTCAAGCGCCTTGCTGCGACGCCCCTCCGAGAAAACCTGCACCACACCCACGCGACCTGGCCGGAGGACGCCGGCATCCCCCTCACGGGTCATCGATAAGCTGATGGGGCATGCCGGCGGACGCACGCCCAAGCACGGCAGCCGTATCGGCCGCGTCTACCGGGAGACCACCGACGAGATGCGCCTGCGTGTGGTCGCCGCGTTGGAGGAGCGCCTGGCGATCGTCCTCAAGATCGCCGAGGAGAAGGCCGCCCGGTAGGGCCCCGCACGCCGACGAGTCCGCTGCTGGGATAGGTGAAGACGAGTTCGCTCATGGCGACGGCTGTGGCCGCCTGGCGCGGCGGATGCGGGCGGGAGTTTCGTAAACCATGGTGATGAGATGGCGGCACAGCCGGGCAAGGTCGGCGGCCTCGGCCTGGTCGACCGGCTCCAGCTTGTCGACGTGCGCGGCGGCATTCGCCACCAGGCGGATCTCGGCAGCCCACTCGACCAGGCTGAGGTGCAGCGTGCCTTCCTGCTCCATGACCTTGAGCTGCTGGAAGAGGGTGGGCGCCTGCCGCGCAGCATCGCTGCCCTTGTCGCGGACCACCTCGGTGAGCATGCCCCGGAACATCACCGCGGCAGCTCGTGGGCAGTTGGCGCTCAGCGCCCGCATGCCCTCCAAGAAGGCGTCCGGGGAGCGGCCGACCCGATGGGCGGCGGTCACCCGCATCTGGTCGAGGTCGACCACCAGCAGCCGCGCGTTGCCGTCGCAGGCTACAAACGCCAGCCGCCGGGACGCGTCCACCAGCAGGCCGTGGTCACAGCCAGCCAGCCCGACTCCGGCGGACGATCTGCTGGCCACACAGGTCGATCACCGCGAGCGGTCGCAGCTCTGCACTGCCACCAGCACCTGCCCGCCGCCCGGGCCGCCCGGGTCGACCACGACGTTGCCGGTGTCGCCGCAGAGCGAATTTGCCGATGCGCTGCCCGCTGGCCGAGTCGGCGACGATCTCGGCCTTGCCCGACTCGTCGGAGACAAACAGCTTGCCGGTGGCGAGGTGGTAGGTGATCCCGTCGGGGAACTGCCCAGCCGGGGTGCGGCCAGCACCCAGTAGCTGGCGGCATCCAGGGTGACGAGCTGGTGGGCGGCGGTCGCCGAGGCGTAGGCGCGGCCAAGCGCGGGCACCACCAGCACGCCATGGGGTGCGGGTATCCCGGCGATGTCGGCCAGCACCACCCGGCGGCGTACGTCGACCACGCTCACCAAGTCGGCGCCGAGGTGGGCAAGACCCGCGTACGGGCCGGCGCTCGGCGTGGTCACCGGGTGGGGGTGCGCTCCTGGCGTACTGTCACTCTTCCGCCGCGGCGTCCCGGACCGTCGGCAGGACCACGACTTCCGGTCGGCCGCCGGGTCGAGGTGATGTCGCGGCGTCCTCTGTTTGGTGGCCCAACGAGCTGGCCGCGATGACATGTAGGGCGTGCGACCAGCACAGCGGAGAGTTGTAGTACTGGTGGTGCTCCGGGTCGCGACACCAGCTCTCGGGCAGCTCGCCGGTGTCGGTCGCCACGTTCCCGAGCCGGTGCAGGTACCACTGGCCGCGCTCACGCTCGCCGAGCGCGTTCCAGGCAAGCGCCAGGAACCCGAAGCCCATCGTCCATTCCGGCGGGCCGCCGTGGCAGTTGTGGTAGGCGTCGCCGTCGTAGCGGACGACGCCGCGCGTCCCGGTGAGCTGGTCTTCGACCCGCTGGACGATGTCGCGCAGGGTTGACCGTGGGATGGGCAGGTCCTCGCCCAAGGGCCAGACCAGCGTCAGCAGTGCCAGGTCGGTCGCGTGATGGTCCGATTCTCGTCCGGCCAGCTGGTCGATCTTGAGCAGCGTGTCGTGGCGCAACCGGTCGGGGATGTCCTTGACCCCGATGCGGGCGGCCTGGTGCAGGCCGGCGGCGACCGCGGCGATCGAGGACAGGTGGACGGTCTTGGTCGGCCCTTCCTCTTCCCAAATACCATTGTCGGGGATGTGGGGCACGAGGATCCGGTCGCAGTACCAGATCAGCTTTTGGACCAGGTGGAAGTCCTGGTAGTCGTTGCGGAAGAGGTCGAAGCGTTCTTGCCAGCGGCTGAGCGCCCAGATCGCCAGGCCAACCGCGTCGTCCTGGCGGAGCCCCCACAGCTGGGTGTAGATCTCGGAGCCGTCGGGGTTGTAGCGCGGATGCAGGTATTCCATCTGGTTGTCGGGCAGCCCTTCGACGATGCGCCAGTCCAGCCGGTAGGACCAGCGCAGCAGCACCCGGTCCAACATGGCGTACACGCCGGCCCGCAGGCGCTCCAGGTCGCCGATGGCCTCGAAGGCCAGCAGCGTGTAGATGGTGTCGCGGATCCAGACACTGCGATAAAGGTCGAGCAGGACGTCGCTGTCGGCTGGAACCGCGCTGTACAGCCCGGTTGGGTAGCGGCACCGCTCGATCTGCTCAAGGCTTCGAGCGACCCGCACGGGCGCCGGAGCTTGGTCGGGCTGGCTTCGCGCGATTTCCGGGGTTGATCTCATGCCAGGTGTCCTTATTGGCTTGTTCTGCTTGATTACCCTTGATAGCTCTTCGGAAAACGTCGGGCAAGGCTTGGGCAAGGCTTCCTTGGCCGCGTTGCCTCGTAGCATCCGCAAGTTCGGTCTGTGCGCATCGTCACAGGCTCCTGGTGTCACCGGTCACTGACACGCGAACCTCGCTCCGCTTGTATCAGAGCAGGCCCGTGCCGACTCCCTTGTATCAGAGCAGGCCCGTGCCGACAGAGGGGGGCGCTTCGTCTGGGTGTCTGGCCTCCTCAAGCGATGCGGCCTTGCTTGGATGCCATCGGTCTCATCAACGCATTCCCTTGCCCTGCCTGGTGAAGGAGGCAGCGCCATGACCAGCCCGACCCCGCAGTACACCGACTTCAGCAAGGACGTGCTCGGCCGCTACATCTGCAACGGGCTGGACGAGGCGCTGGCCAGCACCAGCGGACGCCCCGACGCCCACCCCTTCGACATCATCGTGGTCGGCGGCGGGTCCTTCGGCTCCGCCCTGGCGCAGCACGCCCTCGACCGCGACGCCTTCGGCAACCACCGGATCCTGGTGCTGGAGGCCGGCCCGTTCGTATTCGCCGAGCACGTCCAGAACCTGCCCATGGTGGGGGTGGCCGCCCCACCACCCATCACCGTGGATCCGGGCGTCCCCCGCGCCGAGGTGTGGGGGCTGCCGTGGCGCTCCAACGTCCCCGACGGCTTCCCCGGCCTCGCGTACTGCACCGGTGGGCGGTCGCTGTTTTGGGGCGGCTGGTCCCCCCAGCTCCTCGAGGCCGAGACGCCGGCCGACCGGTGGCCCGTCAGCGTGCTCGCCGATCTGCGCACCCGGGTGCTGGACAGCGAGCAGGGCGGCTACTTCCACCAGGCAGCCCGCCAGATCGGCGTCACCGAGACCAACGACTTCATCTTCGGCCCGATGCACCGGGCCTTGCGCCGGCAGGTCTTCGACGGACTGCAGGCCGGCGCGGTCGCCAACGCTGTGCCGCTCAACGAACTGCCGGACGTCCTCGACCTCCCTCCCGGCGTCGCTCCGGCCACCAGCGAGCAGCTCAAGCTGGAGGCTCCACTGGCCGTCCAGGGCCGCGGGCCACGCTCGGGGTTTTTCCCGCTCAACAAGTTCAGCGGCATGCCACTGCTGATGAAGGCCGCCCGCCAGGCCTGGGCCGACTCCGGCGGCGACGACGTCCGCAAGCGCCTGATGGTCGTGCCCAACTGCCACGTCACCGGGCTGGAGACCACCGTGGACAGCGGCGTCGGCCAGGTCCGAGTGGTCCACACCAACCACGGGCCGATCCCGGTGCCCGACCGCGGCGTGGTGGTGCTGGCCGCTGGGACGATCGAGAGCACGCGGGTGGCGTTGCTGGCGTTCCAGGGCACGCTTGGGTACGGGCTGATGGGCACCAACCTCATGGCCCACATGCGTTCCAACTACACCTTCCGAATTCCCCGTCAGGCCCTGCAGTACCTGGGCGCGGGCGTCCAAGACCTGCAGGAGTCGGCCCTGTTCGTCAAGGGCCGCAAGCCGCACGCCGACGGGTCGGAAAGCCACTTCCACCTGCAGATCACCGCCGCCGGCCTGCACGCCCCGGGCGGCAACTCCGAGGTCGAGCTGTTCCAGGCTATCCCCGACATCGACCTGCTCGACCAGTTCCGCGCGATCGCCGACGACCGGGTCGTCATCACCCTGCGTGGCGTGGGGGAGATGCAACCGCAGAACCCCGCCAGCCGCATCACCCTGTCCGGCGAAGTGGACGAGTTCGGCATGCAACGTGCGTTTGTGCAGCTCGGCGACGCCCGCGGCCCGGCCACCCCGGCCGAGAGCCCCCAGACCAGTAACGACCGCGAGCTGTGGCAGGCGATGGACAATGCCGCCGACGCTGTCCGCGACGTGATCGCCGCCGGCCAGCCCTTCGAGGAGATCTCGGCCCGGGTCCGCGACGGGCTGGGCAGCACCCACCATGAGTCGGGCACGCTGTGGATGGGCGAGGACCCGACCGCCTCGGTGACCACCCCCAATGCTCGCTTCCACCACGTCGTCAACGCCTACGCCATCGGCCCCGCGCTGCTGCCCACGATGGGCTCGCCCAACCCGATGCTTTCGGGGGTCGCGCTGGCCAGGCGGCTGGGCGACCACCTGGTCGCCCCACTGCCGGCCCCCGCGCTGGAGAACGGCTTCGCCTGGCTGTTCGATGGCACCCCGGCCAGCTTCGCCAACTGGGCGCAGGCCGGCCCGGGCAGCTTCGAACTGGTCGGCGGCGAGCTGGTCCTGACCGCCCACCCGGGCAACGAGCTCGGTCTGCTGTACTACACCGCCCAGCGGTTCGGCGACTTCCTGCTGCGGCTGCAGGTCCGCATCGACGGCCGCGGCAACAACTCCGGCGTGTTCGTCCGCAGCCACGACCCGACCCAGCCGCCCGCCACCCTCAACGACCCCCGCGTGGCCGCCAACCCGGCCTTTGTGGCGGTCGACACCGGCTTCGAGGTCCAGATCGACGAGGCGGCAGGCCCCGACGGCCTCGACAAGCACCGCACCGGGGCGGTCTACGACATCGACCTCGGCCAGGCCGCCGGCCAGCAGGACTACCGGCGCGGCTCGGCGCTGCAGCCCGGGGAGTGGAACGACCTGGAGATCCAGGTGCAGGGCGACACCTACACAGTGCGCCTCAACGGCTACCAGACCACAACCTTCACCAACAAGGACCCCAACCGCGGCCTGCCACCCCAGACCGACCCCAACTCCGGGTTCATCGGCCTGCAGGAGCACACCGGCCCGGTCTCCTTCCGCGCCATCCGCATCAAGCAGCTCCCTTAGCCGCAAGCACCACGCGTAACAGCGCTCCGCGCGATCGGAATCGGCCATGCAGCCCACCGCCGCGACACCTGGCCCGATCGGACTCCACCGGCCCGAACCAGCTACGGCCGCCAGCACCCCGCCCGTGCCAGGCCGGCGGATCCTGCACCTGACGACCGAGTACCCACCGGTCATCTACGGCGGCCTCGGCACCGCCGTCGGCGGCTGGGTGACCGCCTCCGCCCGCGCTGGGATGACGGTCGGCGTCCTGCTCGTCGAGGGACCCCTGGTGCTCGACCCGGCCGCCTACGGCGCCGGCGCCGCGATCGCAGCGGCGCAACCGCACGGCCTGGTCGATCGCCAGGGGATCAGGTTCTTTCAGACTTCCTGGGCAAAGGCGGTCCAGGTCGGCGTGCGGCTGGCACAGGACTGGCACGCCGACGTCGTCCACCTGCACACCGCCATGCTGTGGGCGGTGGCCGACGCCATCCAGCAGCAGACCGGCAAGCCGCTGGTCTACCACGTCCACTCGGTGGACCGCGCCGAATACGAGCTCGGACACGAACCCAACCAGTGGCTGGCGCACAGCCACGCCCAGGAAGCGGCCATCCATGCCGCCGACCGGCTGATCGCCCTGTCCCGCAACGAACACGACCTGCTCGCCCACTACTATCCAGCGTGCCAGCATCGTATCCGCGTGGTGGGCAACGGGATCGACGACTCGGCCGAAGCCCGAGCGGCCGTGCACAAGCAGCGGCTCACGCCCACCCCGCTGGTGCTCTACAGCGGGCGCCTGGTCGAGCGAAAGGGCATCCGCGAGCTGCTCGCCGCCATCCCGCTCGTTCTCCACGCCGCCCCGCGCGCCTTGTTCGTCCTGGCCGGCGGCCCCCCAGGGCTCACCGGGGCGCAACTGCAGCAGCAGTGGCTGCCCGCCGAGCTGGTTGCCTACCGCAGCCAGATCCACTTCACCGGCTGGCTCACCCCCGAGGAGGTCGCCGTCTGGTACCGCCGCGCCGACGTGCTCGTCGTCCCCAGCCGCTACGAGCCCTTCGGCATGGTCATCCTGGAAGGCATGCTGCACGGGCTCCCGATCGTCGCGTCCGCCGTCGGTGGTCCCGCAGAGATCCTCCACGACGAGCACACCGGGCTCCTGTTCCCCCCGACGGATGTGCAGGCGTTGAGCCGCCAGCTCATCAGGCTCGTCCACAACGCGGGCCTCCGCCAGCGGCTCGGCATGGCCGCGGCGGCCCAGTTGCGGTCCAGGTGGCTGTGGCCGCAGACCGTCCAGGCCATGCGACACGTCTACGAGGAGGTCATTCCGCCAGCGGCATCCCCTCTCATCCTGCGCGCCTCATAGGGCGGCCAGGCATAACGCCCGGACTGGAAATCGAAGGACTGCAGGGAGCGTTGGCCTTTGCAGTCAGACTCGTGTCAGCGGACACGCTATGGTGATACGGCGTCACTCACGGCGATCACGAAGCCAGCCTCGGCCCGCGGCTCGCTGACCAGATCCAACCGCGCCGGCGGATGGTTGCCTTCGTGTCGCGCTCGATCGTTGATGGTGGTCAGGTTGTCGCTGGTCGCGTCGCGGCCGTGGCGCGTCAGCCCGCGCCTGCGGCCGTCAGGACGGGTCCGGTCTGGTGGCATCGGCCGAAGCGTCAACGCGTGACTCTTCCGGCCGCGGGGTGACCGGCCGGTGGTGGGCAGTGGTCGGTGGGAGCTGCTTGACGGCGGCTTGGGTGAGGCCCGGATCGGGTGCCTGACCACGGGTTGGCGCACGATCGACTCGCACGCAAGGGTCACCCAACCTGTCGACCTCGGCGGCGCACTGCCTTGCCAACAACAGGATTGCCGTCCCGTCGCTGTTGGCATCCGGGCTAGCGAGGGCAGTTGGAGCATTGCGCTAATCGTCGAGCCCGCCGATGCTCGGCGCGGTGATCCGGCCGTGGGCCCAGCCGACGAGCGGGTGGAGCTCCCACCAGTTGTGCAGGCCGTCGTGGCGGACGATGCCCCAGGCGGTGATGCGGTCGTCGTCGTGGGGGGCGGGGATGGGCAGCTCCGGGATGATCTCCAGGACCACGAACGCCCCGTCAGGGGTTTTGAGCACGACGTGGACGTCACCGTCGAGCTCGCGGTTGACGTAGGTGACCTGCCCGTACACCCGCGCGCGGGTGGGCCGCCAGCGGCCCGCGGCGAGGGTGTCGATGGTGGTGGGCCGGTACAGCCGCGCGTCGGTGGGCAGGTGGCCGCCAAGGCGCGCGTCGGCCCGGTTGAGCGCGATGCGCAGCCCGTGGTCCTGGACGCGGGCGACCAGCCAGCCGCCCAGCACGGCCAGCAGGATCAGGGCGATGACGCCCAGGCGCAGCTCCCGCCGCCGCGGCCCGTGTGGCGCGACGGGCGTGCGCAGCAGCCGGCCGGACAGGCGCTCGGTGCGATCGCGCAGGGGCAGCAGGGCGGCCGCACAGGCCGCCCCGACGGCCAGGCCGGCCAGCACGTCAAAGGGGTAGTTGGCGCCGACGGCGACCTGCCCGAGCCCGACCAGCAGCGCCACCCCGACGGCGGCCAGGCCCCAGCGGCGGGCCACCAGCAGCAGGCCGCCGGCGAGCGCGGCGGCGACGGCGGAGTAGACGGAGAAGAACGCGCTGTCGCCGCGGCGGACGCCGATCGCGTGCACGGTCGGCAGGGCCCAGTAGGGGCGGGGCCGGAAGTACAGGTGGCCGACGAGCAGGTTGAGGCCGACGGCGGCCAGGGCGCCGAGGGTGGCGAGCGCGAGCACGCTGAGCAGCCGTGGCTTCCGGCGGCGGACGGCGCCGACCACCAGCCAGAGCACGACCAGGATCGGCAGGGCGACCAGGTAGGTGGCGACCGCCGCGGCGAGCAGCCGAAGCGGCTGGTGCTGGGCGATCCGGTTGAGGAGCTCGGCGACCGAGCGGTCGAGCGCGGCCATCAGGGATCCCCCGGATTCGGCGGGCCGGTTGCGCCGGGTCGAGCGGCGCCGCCCTGGGATGTTACCCGGTCGGCTGGGCGCGGACTGCGCAGGGCGAGGCGGCCATCCCCGGCCCGGCGTGCAGGGCATGCACGGTTTGGGTGGCGGCTTCGCCGCCCTGACCGCCACTGCGCCGCCTGGCCGGCTCGGCCAGACCACGGGCGCCGCCGAGGTCGGCCGTGAGCTCGGCGACGCCGGCGGCCCCATGCTCGTCGCCGCCATCGCCGAGGTCGGCGGGCTCGGGGCCGGCCTGCTCGAGCTCGCCGGCAGCCTGCTGCTCGCAGCCGGCGCGGCCAGGCGGGTTGGGCGCGTTCTTGACCACGCCGCGACCGGTCCGCGACAGCCGCGGGGACCGTGAGTGAGCCGCGACCGCCGATCGCCTTGACCTCTGACAACAGCCGCCCTTGGTGTTCACGTTCACGTACCGCTCCGTGATCAACCAGGTGTCGCCCTACAGACTCGATAGGCGTTAGGCAGCAGACGGGCAGCAAACGCTTCTCGGAAAGTCCGGTACAGCTGTGCAGGAATCGTGAAGGATCATGCGTGCGGCCCGGCGACAACATCGACCGTGACGTGCGCGTTTGCCATGATCCTCCACTCGTCTTGATAGCCTCGAATTACATCAGCGTAATTCCTCGCGGGATCTGACACGGAAGAGGTCACAGGTTCAAACCCTGTCGGCCCACCAGCACAAACACTTTCCCCGAGCTGCCCCGTCGGCGTCGCTGTCAGCAGCTTGTCAGCAGGCCACGCTTGGTGCGCTTAGCCTGAGTCCACCGTTTCGGTAATGGAGCGATGCTGGTTCGGATCATGAGAAAGCCCCTCTGACATGGGAGGATGACGCCTGCCAGAGCTGCGGTGCCTCCGCTCAGCAGGGCACTTTCTCGATGCAACCCCCACGCCCTGGACCAGTTCGGCCTCACCACGGCAGCCGGCCGGCATCATCAGGCGGTGGAGCCGGCGCGAACTGACGCATCTCCCCGCCGCGGATCATGTACAGCCGGAAGTACGGGTCCTCCTGGTCACACACCAGCACCTGGACCGACTCCGGCTTCTGCCACGGCATCGACGCAATGTGAGCCAAGACTGCCGGCACGTCGGCCCAGTTCAATGTTCCGGCCCATACTGGATGCTCTGGGTTCTTCGGGCCGCCCCAACCATGCGATGTCGAGTTGGTGATTTCCTGGATGGAGCCGTATTGCGTTAGCGGGTCTGGTGGTCGGCGATGAGCTGGGCGAGGTGCTCCAACAGGTGCGGTAGCTCGCCGATGCCGTGCTGGGCGCGCAGCGGGCATGGTCAGGGTCGTCGACCTGTGCCGGTGGCGTCATGACCACGGTGGCGGTGTGGTCGACCAGTTCGGTGAGGGTCACCCGAGAGCGTACTGACTTCCCCCGGGTCTCGTCCCGCTGTTACGCGCTGTCGGCGTCTGCTGCTGGATCGCCGGTCAGGGCTGTGGCGGCGGCGTCCCAAGAAAACGAGTCGGGCGCCAGATGCCAGTGCGCCATCAGCCCGTACAGGGCGGCAGTGAACAGCCGGGCCTGCAGCGCCGGATCGGTGTCGGCCGGCCATTGGCCGGCCGCGACACCCGCCCGGATCAGGCCCTCGAGCTGCTCGTGGGTCCGGATGTCGGCCGCCTGGACGGCGGTGGCGATCACCGGGTGGTAGGCGGCCAGCGTGCGTGCCTCCATCAGGACCCGGCAGGTCTGGGGGTGTTCGACGACGTGCGCGCCCACCGCCGCCGCTACGGTCTGCAGCACCCGCCGGGGCGAGCGGCGCTCGGGCTCGGCCAGTGCTTGGACCGCGGCGTCGACCCGGTCGGCAAGCCCGCAGTCCCACTCGTTGTGCAGCGCGATGAACAGCGCTTCCTTGCTCGGGAAATACAGGTAGGGCGTTCCCTTGGACACCCCGGCCTCCGCGGCGACATCCGCCATGGTCGTGGCCTGATAGCCCGCACGGGCGAAGCAGGCCAGCGCGGCCGCGATGATCTGAGCGCGCCGCGCGGTCCGCGTCGAGTCCGCGAGCTTGGGCATGCCTGGTCCTACCGCAGGGCCCGGCGCCCGGTGCGGGCCGCCACCGCCCACTCCAGGGCGTAGCCGACGCCCAGGATCACCAGAAACGCGGAAGACTCCACGTTCACCCGGAACCAGGACATGCTCGCTCCCGGTGCCAGCGCGGCAGCCAATCCCAGCAGGGCAAGCGGCGTCCAGCCCACTCCGGTGACCACGCAGTGCGTCTCGCGGCAGTGCCAGAAGTTCAGCACGCAGTACGCCCCGAGAAACAGCACGTACGCGCTGGCCACGGCCACCCCGCCCCGGCCGCCCACCGCGTCTGCGGCGGCAAAGACCGCGATCGTCACCACCACGACGGCCGGGCCCTGCACCACGGGCTCAACGAGGCGAAGGAAGCGCTCCACCCATCCACCCGCTCCTGGACCGCTCACCGCCGCCGGCGGTGAACACCCCGGCACGTATCCCCGCGTCTGTGTCCGCACGTCTGGTCCGGACGCTCGTGTCCACGATGCTCGATGCTGGTTCATACCGCCTCCAAAATGACTGACCAGCCAGTCATTTTGGTCTCATCGTCGAGGAAAAGTCAACGGCTGCGTCGGGCAGGCACAATCGTGGCGTCCGACCGACGGCACCAACCGGTGTCGCTAACCGGACCGTGGTGAGTGGCTGAAGGTGTGCCCGACCTCACAGCCGAGTCGCTGGCGCTCGGCATCACCGCTGCGCTCCAACCCCTGCAATGGCCCGCCGTTGTCGTGCTGGGCGCACAGCGGGCATGGTCGAGGTCGCCGACGGCAGCGTGGAACCCTGCCCCGGTGGCGCGTGGTCGACCAGTTCGGTGACGGTCACCCGAAAGCGCCCCTTGGTCGGGCGCGCCTGGCTGGGCTCACGGGCCTCTGGCGGCGCCAGCGCCGCTGGCGGTGCTAGGGCCTGGCGGGGATGGCAAGGTCGGCCAGGACCGCCCTGGGGGAGCGCAGCAGCGGCATCAGCAGCGTGACCGGGTCGCGCTGCTGCGCCCGGGCGGTGGCCAGCAGGCTGCTCAGCACCTGCCAGCACTCCGCGCCCGCCCAGGTGCGGTTGCCACCCCATGCCTTGCGGCAGACGACCGCGGGGCGGCTGGCGTGCTCGGCGCGCCAGTTGGTCGCTTGCACCCGCACTCCGTCGTCGTCGCGGAGCAGGAAGGTGAACAGGGCGTCGCGCTCACGGCCGAGATGGTCCAGCAGCCGCCGGTTGGGTGGGTAGACGGTCCGGCCGGAGATCAGCCGGTCGACCGCGGCGCCGAGCCGCTCGACCTCGGCCGCGACCTGGGCGGCGTCCAACTCGCCGGCGTCACGCTGGTCGCGGGCCCAAAGCGCACGCTGCAGGATGCGGCGGACCGCATGCGGGGTCTTGGCCTGCCCTCGCTCGGCGCCATCCAGCAGCTCACCGCAGCGCCGCAGCAGGTGCGCCAGGCAGGTCTGATGGGCCGCCTTGATGAACCGGCGATACGGCGCCCACCCGTCGCGTTCCAGCACCCCGGCATAGTCGGCGCCGAGCACCGCGGCGGCGTCGTCGAAGCCGCGACCACAAGCGATGCGGTGGGTAACCACGCCCTGGCCAGCAAACGCCCACAGCCACGCCCTACGCCCTTGGACCCGCCAGCCGGTCTCATCCGGCGCGACGACCGGGCTGGCCTTGACGCCGTCTACGAGCGCGGCATAGGTCGGCGCAGCCCGCCGGGCCGCGCGGGCCAGCGCCTGGACCACCCCACCCGCGCTGACCTTCAGGCCGAGCTGGCCGAGGAGACAGGCGACCTTGGCGGCCGGCAGCCCGAGCCCCCTTGGACAGCCAGACGGCCAGCGCGACCGCCCGCGGGCCGACCTGCACCCCAGCCGCGGCCAGCGCATCGGAGGTCTGCTCGGGATGACGCGGCTGGATGCGCCGCCGGCAGCCGCGGCAGCGCCCGATCTGCAGGTCGTAGCGGGTGATCACGCTGGCCTGTGGTAGGGGCAGATCTTCCTGGTACTGGCAGGCCACCCGTTCCACCCCCAGCCGCCCACCGCAGGACGGGCAGGCCGCAGGCAGCCCCACGGCGACCACCCGGTCGACCCGACGGGGGACCTGCCGGCGAGCACAACGACCGTAGGCCGTGCCGGGCTTACGGCCCGGCCGCTTGGCGTTCGGCGCGCGGGTGTTCTTGGAGAACGGCGCCGCTTGGCGCTTGGCCGCCCGCCGCAGCTCCTCGACTCGGGCAGTCAGGGTGCGCACGCGGGTCTGGAGCTGCTGGTTGGCATGCTGCAGCCGGTCAATCTGATCGCGCAGCGCGGCATTCTCGCGTTCCAGCCGCCCAAGCTGCTGATAGAGCCGGCCAGTGCCGCCGACCCGCGGATAGCCCCCTCGGTCCTGCAACCCGCTCGCCATAGGGCGCGGACGTTACAACACGACCGCTGCCATCAACCACTCGCTAACGCAATACTGATGGAGCCAACGCCGCACCACTCGCGGTCCTGTGCCGGAGCCTCTTCCTCGAGCCACCGCGCAAGGTCACTGAGCAGTGCCTGGTTGTCCAGCACGTCGATGCAGACCATCAGGTTCGTCACCCAGCTCATGGGCGTCAAGCTAGCAGCGGCTGACGGCTGACGGCTGAAGGCGATGGTCTTGATGAGGATCCGGCGGTTGCGGTCGTCCAGGGAGCTGGCATGCTCATCGGACCATGGAGCCTATCTCGGACAGCGTCGTCGCGACGCTGGACCCGCGTGAGCGAGCGCTGGCCCAGGAGCTGCTCGGGTTGCAGCGGGCGAGCTACGCCGTCGAGGCGGAGCTGATCGGGTTCGACGGGATCCCGCCCCTGCAGGAGCCGCTTGAGGCGCTGATGGCCGCGCCGCTTGCGTGATTTGGTGTGAGGCAGGAGGGCCGGCTGGCCGCGGCGGTGGCCTACGCGCGACTCGACGATGATCAGGTCGTCGAACTTGACCTCGCCGTGATGGCCGTTCCCAGCTCAGCCGCCGGGCCGAGGAACGTGGCGATCAGCCCCCAGAGCTGACCGACCTCCCTGAGTACCGGGCAGCTATCCCACGTCGCCGACCTCATCGGGCTCCTGCACATGCGCGGCCCCGTGCGGCCATGGGCACAAGAAGACAGCCGGGCTGCGGAACTCCTGGTCGTGCGGCACCGCTTCGGCCCGACAGGACGCGTCGACCTGCGTTTCGACGACCAGTACTGCCGGCTCAGCGATCCCCACACCTCCCCGAGACAGCCCACAGCTCCGGGCAGCTCTTGCCAGATGGGGGAGGGCCTCCCGGCGGCTGTCCCCGACACACCAGTGACCGAACCCAGCGGGGCAACGCCGTACAAGCAACGTTCGCCTGACCCTTCGACAGGATCACCTGGACGCGCCGAGGAGTGCCGTGAACGGCAGTATCTGGTGGAGTCAGCCGGTGTGGCGAGGTCGGCGTGCCTGGTGCTCCTCCACGTGCGGGTGTCTGCTTGGCTGCTTCGGGTCGCCCGGTGGCCAGGTCGGGGCTTCGCAGGCGGCCTTCGGTGAGGGAGACGCCAAGCAGCACCACGGCGGTGCCGACGAACAGGTTCCAGGCGACCGGTCCCAAGCACGATGGCGCCGGGGAACACTGCCCGATCGGCAGGAAGTAGCCGACAGTGAAGGCGCTGGTGGCGCCCTCGTCGGCGATCAGGCGGTAGTTCAGGATGTTTAGGCATGCCGGTGCCGAGGATGCCCAGCGCAGCGATGCTGGCGACGCCGCTGCGGGCGCCGAAACGCGAACGCTATGCGGAGCGCTGGATCCGCACCGTCCGCGCCGAGTGCCTCGACTGGCTGCTGACCGTTGGGCGAAGGCATTTGGAGCAGGTCCTTGGGATCTACGTCGAGGACTGCAACCCGCATCGTCCACACCGGGTGCTCCAGCTGCAATCGCCAGATGCACCATCCCTATGGCCACGGGCAGCGAGGGTCAGCAAGGCAGGGTGTGTCGACGCGAGCTGCTCAACGGTCTCCTCCATGAGTACCGCCGAGCTGCATGAACACATTGCGCACCCCACAGGTGCGCCTGCGCCGCCCCGACCGTTGACAGCCCGTGACCACCGCGCCAAGGATGGTAGGCATGCAAAGCAGACAAGCGCGGCGGTCGCGGGTGGTCCCGCTGCTCATGGCCGTGGCCGGGCTGGTCCTGTCCGGGTGCTCGGCCAGCCCGGCGGCCCGGCCGACCCCACCACCCATGACCGCAGCGCTGCGCCGGCCCCCGGTCGCCGCGTCCCGAGCAGCGGCGCCCGCCGCGCATCCGACGCTGCCGACCGTCGTTGATCACGGCCGCCGGGACTCGGGGATGGTGGCGCTCACCTTCGACTCGAACATGACCGACGCGATGCTGGCCGAGCTGGACCGTCATCAGGTCGCGTCGTTCGACAACCGCGCGGTGATCGACGAGCTGGTGGCCGCGCGCGTCCCGGCCACGTTCTTCCTGGCCGGCGAGTGGGTGCAGCGCTACCCGCAGGAGACCCGCCGGATCGTGGCGAACCCTCTGTTCGAGGTGGGCAGCCACTCGTATGCGCACCGTGCGTTCCGCCCGCAGTGCTACGGGCTGGGCGGGCTGGCGGTGGCGGCGATGGCGGCCGACGTGGCGCGCTCCGAGGCGCTGCTGCGCCGCTTCACGCCGCACCCGACGAACTACTTCCGCTTCCCCGGCGGCTGTTACGACCGGGCGGCACTGCGGGCCATCGCCCCGACCCACGTGCAGGTCATCCAGTATGACGTGGCCAGCGGGGACGCGTTTGGGACCTCGGTCCGACGGATCGTGACCCACACGCTCGCGCACACCCGCGCCGGGTCGATCGTGGTCCTGCATATCACTGGGGGCAACACCGCCCCACTGACCGCGCGCGCCCTGCCGGCGATCGTGGCCCGGCTCCGCGCCCGTGGGCTGCGGCTGGTCCGTCTCTCAACCCTACTGGCCACGGGCGCCGGTTAGGCCACCCGCCCGGTCGGGTGGCCCAGGCATCGCCTCCATCCGGCGGAGAGGTCGCGCTGGGCTGCCCGCGGACCGCCGAGGTGATCCTGCGGCGCTACCGCCATGCTGGACGAGGTCGGGGTCATGTTGACCGAAGAGGCCTGCCACCAGCTCCGCCCGGCAGCCTGACAGAGCCTTGACCGATGCCTGCTCGCCGATCAGCACGTCCAGCAGTGCCTGGCTGAGCCGACAGGGTAGCCGGGGCGGCTGCCAGCAATGCCCGCCGTGACCCAGTCCAGCCGATCTTCACGTCAGGAAGCGGTTCCCATGGTCAGGCGATGGCGTCCTGCCAGCAGCCGATCGGGCCCAACCGCAGGGACACTGGCGCCTCGGGACCAGCTCAGCGACCTACGGCGGCGGCCCGTATCGCTGCTGGCGGTTGGTCAGGTGCAAGGTCGGCGAGGTAGTCGCGGAACAGCCGGTGGACGAACAGGTAGGCGCTGCCGCTGCGGCGCAGCAGCAACCGTTCAGTCATCGCCTCCAGGAACTGCCCGTAGCGCCTAGGGGCGACCTTGGCACGGACCAGCGACGCCCGTACGCGGTAGTGCTGCAGGCAGGCAGCCCCGCCGAAGACCAGCCCGACGGCCAAGCCCACGAGCAGCGCGAGGGTCAGCGCGCACCGCTCCGCCCGCAGCGCGGCTGAGGCGGTCGACCTCGACCGGGCGCGCCATTATGACGAGCGGGCGCCGCGCCTTCGGTTGCTGTACGACCGCGGCCGGGGCGGCGAGCGCGATGGTCTGTGGGTCATCAACGACGGGCCGGGCGCCTACCAGGTTCGGGTCGCCCTTATCTCTCGTGAGGGCGGAGGGCCGGTCGAGGCGGTCCACGTGGCGACCGCCGGTGGCGGGACGGCGGTGGTTCGGGAGGGCGAGGAGGCCGAGCTGGGCCGGCGGTTGGCGGTTGGCGACAAGCACCTCCTTCGCCTCACCAGGGATCGCAGCCTCCGCAGGGGCATCGTGCGGCTTCGGTTCACCTGCTCGAACGAGCACGGCGAGTGGGTGACCTCAGCTGAGTGTGAGATCCCAAGGCGAGTGCCGCGCGCTCAGGTTCGCCGCAGCAACGGCGCCACCGAGCGCTCGTAGATGCCCGTGCGGGTCAAGATGATCGAGGCACTCGGCATCTTGCGCTCCATCCTTGAAGCCCGTCGCGTCCCGGGTCTTGGACGTGACGGCTGAGGAGAGTGTGGCTGTTCGACCGCCTCGCCTGAGAATGTGGTTCATTCGGTTTGCACTACTTGATTGTATCGCCCGATCATCTACGCTTTCCTGTATGACAAAGAAAGCGCTACTTTGCTTGATTGCCCTTGCCATCTGTGGCTGCGGACTCACACCCACACCAGAGCAGCAGTTCACCAAGGATCTGAAGACCCTTGACACGACCTGGCAACAGGGCGGCGAGGCCCGCAAGTCCTTGCTGTCCAAGGGCCTGACCGCCGACGACAAGTCCTGCCGCGAGATCTACGCGGCGACCGCCGCATCGGACCATCCCGAGGACGGCAAGGAGTTCGCGGCGAAGCGACAAGCGTACTTCGTCAACGGGTGCCTGGGCCTGCCCAAGCCGGGATCCTCGCCGTCCTCCACATCGCCGACGACCACGCCTCGTTCGCCAACAACCACCGTGACAGGCTAACGCGACCGCCGACGCTATCCGCCGCCGGGTGAGCTGGTCGACATCGGCGGTCGCCGCCTGCATCTGTTGCGCGCCGGTGAGGGCGGGCCTGCCGTCGTCATCGCGTCGTCGCTGGGGGGAGCCAGGTGACGGGTGGGCGGAGGTTCAGCGTCACCTGGCGGAGCACACGACTGTGGTCGTCTACGACCGGGCAGGTCTGGGCTGGAGCGATCCGGGTCGCTGGCCGACGGCCAGGCGGATGGCCGAGGATCTCCACAGGCTGGTTGTGGCGGCCAGTATCCCACCGCCGTACGTCCTCGTCGGCCATTCACTTGGTGGGCTCCTGATGCGGCTGTACGCCGCCTTGCATCCCGAGCAGGTAGCGGGCCTGGTGCTGGTGGACTCAAGCCACCCGGACCAGCAGCGCCAGCTCCGTGCAAGCTCGGCCGGTTGGCGGTTCTCCCGGTCCCAATGGTGGCTCCGCACCGCCAAGTCCGCGGTTCGTCCGCTCGGGTTGGCCCGCCTGCGGGCGGATCTTCGCGCCAGAGATGGCCATGGCGTCGATATCCCGCCGCACCTGCGTCGCGGGCTTTCGCCTCGGGTGGCCGAGGGGGCGGTGGCGCTGCGACGGAGCTCGCGGCAGCGCCGGGCGGCTGTCGGGGAGATGCTGACGTTCCCGAGCTTGGCTGCTGCGGTAGGCCGTGCTGCTGACGGTACGCCGGGCAGCCTCGGGCAGCTTCCGCTGGTCGTGATCACCAGAGGCCCGGACACCGCAGACCTCTGGCCGCCGACCGCCGAGGCGACCTGGCAGCAACTGCAGGCCGACCTCGCGTTGCTTTCGAAGTGCAGCATCCACCTGCACGCCGAGTCGGGCGACCATTTCGTCCACCGCGCCCACCCGGACCTCGTCGTCAGCGCAATCGTCGACCTGCTCGCATCGCTCCGCGAGGCTGCCAGCTGATCAGCGAGCGAGGCGTACGTGCGGGCTCCCAGCCTCGGAGCTCATGCTGGAGGAGCTGACGACGCCGTAGCTCATGCATCTGGCGAAGAAATACTGAACTGAACTGTCGCCTCAGCGGCTGGGGCGAGCCCATGGCTGGCGGGCCAAGGTCACCTGACAGACGGTCGTGGCGCCGGCCTACCGGGGCTTCCTGGCTACCGTGTTGAGGAGCAGGCCATCAGTGAACACGTCGTCGTAGACGAGGATCGCCTTGCCACGCACCCGCGAGGGGTCCGGCACGTCGAGCACCCGCGGCCACTCGACCTCGCACACCTGTCGGCGCTGCTGCCAGTTCAGGCCCACCAGCGGCGTCGTCTGGCCGGTCTTGACGATGACCGGCGGATCGAGCGCGAACACGAGGCCAGTCACGTCCAGCTTGGCCGCCTCGCGCAGCACTGCCGCAGTGTGGTCGAAGGACCGTCCGCCCGGACCTACGAAGGTCGGGCTGGGGGTGACAAGGTCGAACTCGTCGAAGGTGGTCTGGTACTCGTACAGGAAGCCGGCGAGCACCCGCCCGAAGACCAGCGCCCAGCCGCGGCGACCGTGGTACTTGTAGGCAGTGATGGCTCGCTCGAGGGCGCCGTCACGCATGGCGACCGCGAAGTTCCAACGGAACGCCCGGGTCCGACCAGTTGCAGACCGGGTTGCCGCACTCAGCTCCCGGGGCGCTCAACGCCTGGTCGCACACCCGACATCGATGCCTCGGCAGGCCGCGCATGGTCTGGCGGGCACACCTGTAGCACAGCATGGCCGTGCCGGTGTCGCGGTACGGGCAGCCCGCGCAGGTCCCAAACCCGGTCGGCTTGGGATCCAGGCCGCGGAACGGGTCGACGCTCACCCAAGCCCGAGGCCGAGCTGGACCCGACGGGCATCCGCATCGCGGATCGCCGCCGGGTCGGCGAGTTCTCGAAGCACGCCGGCAACGTCCTCGACGACATAGGCGCCGCGCTGCTCGGCGTACTTGGCCGCCCACGGGTAGGTATCGACCAGGCTGCGGATCAGGAACAGCTTCTTGCCGTGCTGGAGCGCGAGCCTGGCTTGCATCTTCGCTCCCGAAGTGGCGCTCGCCTCGATCACGACGGTGCCCTGCGCGATCCCCGACATGGTTACGTTGCGCCTGGGGAATGTCCAGGTCGCCGGATGGGCGCTCGGCCAGAACTGGGAGACCACCGCCCCTGCCTTGGCGATCCGGTCGGCAAGCGCGCGGTTCTCCTTCGGGTCGCACTGGGTGATCCCGGTGCCGATCACGGCGATCGTCCGCCCATCCGCGTCGAGGGTGGCGGTGTGGGCGGCCGTGTCGATCCCCCGGGCCAGGCCGGATACCACGGTTACGCCAGCGGCGACGAGCTGCCGCGTCATGCTGACCGCACGCCGAATGCCAAGATCGGTGGCCTGCCGTGTGCCGACGACGGCGACGCTCCGCAGATCCACCTCTCCAATGGTGCCCTGGACGAACAGGAACGGCGGCAGGTTGAAGATCAGCCGCAGGGTTCGCGGATACTGTGGGTCGAGCACCGTGATGAGCCGGGCATCCACTTCCTCGGCGCTTCACCTCGACGAGGACCGCCTATCGGTGACGGTCGAGTTCACCCTTGGCCGCCACTAGCAGGGCAGCGTTCTCGCGTGCCGCAGGCGTGTCCTCGGTCACCTCACCCGCAAGGAGCCGGCCAAGTCCACCCGGTCGTTGCGCCTCACGGGCCAGAAGGTTCCAGTCGACGCCCTTGACCCGGCAGAGGGCCAGCAGGTCGAGCTGGTCGTGGCTGACCGGCGCGCCACCGAGGAACCCGTGCAGCCCGGTGGCACCCCGATCAGCGTGGCGGTGTCGTAGCTGCCGTGGTGGAAGCCGAACAGCAGCCTTGAAGCCGAGCCGTCGGGCCGGTAGCACAGCAGCCTGGCCGTGACAGGCTGATTTGGGATCTGGGATCTGATCGATCCTCAATCCCGACAAGCTCACGCACGTCCCTCCGCATCTCGCGTGAGCATGCAGCGGTCGTCACGCCCTCTTGCCGCCGAGGAGCACTCGCGCGCGGACGCACGTGGCCGAGTACGGTCAGGCGTTCCGCTGCCGTTTCCCTGATTACCCTCGCGCGGCGGCGGACTGGGGTCTGCTGCTCGTCTCGCACATCCCATCCGAGCCGATGTTCAGGCCGATGTTGTTGATGTTGTAGAGGTGCTCGCTTGCGACGAGCCAGACGATCTCGCAGATCTCGCGCTCGCTGTGGTGGCGCGACAGCTCCGCGAACGTCTCGGGGCTCACGTGCTTGTGCTCCGTCAGCTCGGTGGCGAAATCGAGTGCTGCGCGCTCCTTGTCGCTGAATAGCGGGCTGGTCCGGTATTCGTTGAGCGCGTCGAGCTTCGGCACGTTGTGCGGCGCCTTGTTGACCGCATACCACCTCTCGGCGTCCATGCACCACAGGCACATGTTGGTGCTCGCGACGCGCTCGCGGATCAGCAGCACGGTATCGGATGACAGGCGGAGCTTCTTGTCGAGCTTGGAGACCTTCCCATAGAAGCTTGTGAACGCCGACGGCATCCGGGCGCAGAACACGCTAAACGGGCCCGGGACCTTGCCGAACTGTCGGCGCGTGTACCGGTACACCATTTTCACCATCAAGCCCTTCGGCTTATCGATCGGGGCGAGATATGAGGACATGTCGGTTGGCTCCTTTCGCTAGCGGGATTGCTCGGTGGGAGGGGCGCTGTCGGCATGAGCAAGACTTTCGGGCTCGCTGAGCCGTCACTGGTATGACCCGTGGCGGCCGGAGAATGTGACCGCCCGCCTGGCTCGAGTGGACTCGCCTGACGGGCGAGCGTGCCGGCCCCTCGGCGGCGGTCAGCGGTCCAGGACGGTCAGGTCGAGCCGGCTGAGGCGCTCGGGGTCAGCGAGGATGTCGATCTCGACGATCTTCCCGCCCCTGACCGTGATGCCCATGACCGCGAACGGCTGTCCATCCCGGAGCGTGACCACTCCGGCAGCGCCGTTGATCAGCGCCGCTCGTTGGACCAGGTCAAGACGCGAGTAGCTCAGCGCCCGGCGGGCCACCGCCGCCGCCCCACGGACCTCGATCGGCGCGACCGCCGGCACACCGCCAGCGTCGGCTCTGAGCACGACATCAGGGGCGAGCACTGCGACCAGCGCGTCAAACTCGCCGTCGCGAGCGGCGGCCTGGAACGCGTCGATCACCTCCCGCTGGGTGCTCGGATCAGCGTCGGGAATCGGAGCGGTACCGCGTATCCGCCGGCGGGCGCGGCTGGCGAGTTGCCGTGCCGCCTCAGGGGAGCGCTCCACGATCGGCGCGATCTCATCGAAGGGTACAGCGAACATGTCGTGCAGCACGAACGCGAGCCGCTCGGCCGGCGTCAGCGTCTCGAGCACGACGAGAAGCGCGAGGCCGACCGAGTCGGCGAGCAGCGCCTCGTGCTCGGGATCGGTGCCGTCCGCAGGGTCGACGATGGGCTCGGGCAGGTGCACCCCGATCGGCTCCTCGCACCGCGCCGCGCGGGAGCGGAGCATGTTCAGCGACACGCGTCCGACCACCGTCGTCAGCCATGCACCGAGGTTCTCGAAGTCGCTCGTGTCGGAGCGGCTCAGCCGCAGCCACGCTTCCTGGACCGCGTCGTCCGCCTCGCTCAGCGAGCCGAGCATCCGATAGGCCACCGCTCGCAGACGGGTCCGGTGCTCCTCGAATCGTTCCGCCAACATTCGCGCTCATCCATCGGTCACATTCCTCCGTCGCGCCGGGTCATACAACTAGACCCGCGAAATCCCGCTGGTGTGACCGAAAGGAGGACATGATGCGAGTCTTCGTAGCAGGAGCGAGCGGTGCCATCGGCACGCGGCTCGTCCCCCAGCTGATCCAAGCCCGGCACGAGGTGATCGGCACCGCCCGGTCGCCCGAGAAGGCGGCGCGCCTGAAGGCGCTCGGCGCCGAACCGGTGGCGCTCGACCTGCTCGACCGCGAGGCCGTGATCAAGGCGGTCGTCGCTTCGAAGCCCGACGCGCTCGTCCACGAGGCGACGGCGCTCGCCGACGGCGGCTTCTCGAGGAAGCTCGACAAAACCTTCGCCCAGACCAACCGCCTCCGAACCCAGGGCACCGACGCCCTCCTAGCTGCGGGGCGCGAGGCGGGCGTGCACCGCTTCGTCGCCCAGAGCTTCGCCCCCTACCGCTACGCCCGCGAGGGTGGGATGGTCAAGACCGAAGACGACCCGCTCGACTCCAACCCGCCAGCGGGAGCACAAGAGACGAACGCGGCGATGGCCTACCTCGACCAGGCGGTTACGGACGCCGGTGGGATCGCGCTCCGCTACGGCGGCTTCTACGGCGCCGCCGATGACGCGCTGGTCCGGCTCGTGCGCAAACGGCGGTTCCCGATCATCGGCGACGGCGAAGGCGTCACCTCGTGGATCCATCTCGACGATGCCGCCGCGGCGACCGTCCTCGCACTCGAGCACGACGGCCCGGCGATCTACAACATCGTCGACGACGAGCCAGCCCCCACGCGCGAATGGCTCCCTGCACTGGCAAACGCGCTCGGCGCAAAGCCGCCCCGTCACGTCCCCGCCTGGCTCGTCCAGCTCATCGCGGGCCAAGACGTGGTGATGGGGGCAACCCAGTCCCGCGGTGCTTCGAACGCAAAGGCCAAGCGCGAGCTGGGCTGGGAGCTACGCTACCCGAGCTGGCGCCAGGGCTTCGTGGCCGCCTACGCGTCCACCGCCCCGGCGGCCGGACGCAAATCCCGCCCGACCGGCAGAACCAGTCACCCGCCAGCCTGAGTACCTTCCGCTCGGCCAGGCAGATCAGTGGCAGCTGCTGCCGCCATGCTGTGGCTGGGCTTGCGGCGGCGCGTAAACAGGCCGTCGTGAGGGATCACCGCTCGGCTCGGCCATCGTCGCTGTGGGCCGGCAGTTTCGGTCTTCTGCTGAAAGCATGCAGGTGCTGTTCCCGATACCCCTCAACGCTCGGCCACCTCGGGTTACGTGCAGAACTTCTGGTCACACGCTCAGCAGCTGGGCGGCAACTCAGGCATGGGGGGATTCGCTACCGCTGCACCCGCTGCACCCGCTTCACGAGATGTCGTGCTCCGGAGTGCGTGATCATCAGCCAGAAGCTCCCCGGCGCGTCGCTCAGCCGAGATCCCGGCGTAGCCCCGACCGCCAGCAGCGGCATCAAGTGGCCCGTTGATCCCCTCGACGGTGGATCAGGCGCTGGCGGAGATCAGCTCGGCCAGCAGCTGCTGGACGCGGGCGTCGATGTCGTCGCGGATGCGTCGGACCACCTCGACGGGCTGGCCGGCCGGGTCGTCCAGCTCCCAGTCCTCGTAGCGCTTGCCGGGGTAGATGGGGCAGGCGTCGCCGCAGCCCATGGTGATGACCACGTCGGCGGCTTGCACGAAGTCGTCGGTGAGCGGCTTGGGGAATTCGCGGGACAGGTCGATCTCCCACTCGTCCATCGCGGCCAGCACGGCCGGGTTGATCTTGTCGGTCGGGTCGCTACCGGCCGAGCGGACGTGGACCTTGCCCTTGGCGTGATGGTCCAGCAACGCGGCGGCCATCTGTGAGCGGCCGGCGTTGTGGACGCAGACGAACAGGACCTCGGGGACGTCCTTCACGATGGCTCCTTGGCTTTGGGCGAGGGCACGCAGCCGCTCCCGCGCGAAGCGGTGCACGAACAGCGGGATGAAGTCGACCACCCGCGCGCCCTGGAGCCGGTCGATCGACTCGTCGACGTAGCGTTCGACGGTCTCCAGCGAGAAGATCCCACGGAACTCCTCATGCAGCGACTCGATGGAGTCAGCAAAAGTCTTGCGGCTGACGGGGTCGAGCTGGTCGCTGAACGGCATGGGCCTGCCTCCTTGTGGCCTGGCCGGACGGGCAGGGAGCGACGAAGCAGGGTCGGCGCCGGGGACCGAGCGCCGACAGGCGGTCCCGCTCGGTGAGGAGCGGGCAAACAACCCGAGGGTGGTGGCGAGGCGGACCAGCGCGACGGGCCGCAGCCGGTAGTAGGTCCAGTAGCGGTAGCGGTCAGGCTCGATCAGCCCGGCCTGGCGGAGCATCTTGAGGTGATGGCTGACCAGCGGCTGAGGGGCCTGCAACTCCTCGGCCAGGTGGGCGACACACAGCTGCTCAGTGCTGAGCAGCTCAGCGATTCGCCAGCGCAGCGGATCACCCAGCGCCCGGGCCACTTCGACCGGGAACGCCTGAGAGCTGACCTGCGGGGTTGTGGGTGCGACCCTGGTAGCCATCTAGATCAACATAGATTGATCCAGTGGCCGGCGGCAAGGGGCAGAGGCGTGGAGCGTCTTGGTGGTCGCCGCTGGCCGTCTAGAGCAGCCGGGCGATCTGGGCCAAGTGGTCGACCTCTTCCGCAGCCACGTGGGTCTCGTCCAGCACGACCGAGAGCTGGCCGTGCTCCCCATGCCAGCCGGCACGCTCCCACCCCGGCCCATCGACGGCCTCGAGCAGCGCGGTGCTGGCGGCGCAGCTCCTCAAAGCGGGTCAGTTCGGTGGCAAGGTCCAGTGGCAGGTAGGCGCGTCGTGCGGCCAGTGCTTCCCGATCGAAGGGCTCCAGCCGCGGGTTGTCTTCGGCTGGCATCCGGCGGACCCGGCCGAGCGCCCGGTCCTCGGTGTCGGCCAGCTGGCCGACGACCTCGATGATGGCCCACTCCTCCGGCGCCGGCCGGCGACGCAGCCGGCCGTCATCTACCCTGCCGACCAGCGCTCGCAGCACCGGGGTGGCCCACAGCGTCTTCACGATCTCTACCCGCCGATCCGACATCGGCCTGCTTCTGTCCGGCTTCCTGAGTGGCACGGGCGGCTACATTGACAGATCTCGATATAGCGTGCCATCCTCTGCATCGACAACTATCGATGTAGGAGCATGCGATGCGAAGCTTCCTGCGACGCCGGCGGCCCGTCGACCCTGCCCGGGTCCGATTCTGCGAGCGCTGCGGTGTCGTCTGTGACACCCACTGCCACGCTCACATAGTGCGGGAGCAGGCCAGGACCAGCGCCTTGGCCTTCCGGGCGGGGCTGCGATGACCACCACGACCCTCTCCCCGAGCGACACGGTGGCGCCAGCGGCGTGCTGCGCCCCGCTTGGGGCGCCAAGTCTGTCGGACGAGCAGGCCGAGGCCACGGCCCGGCTGTTCAAGGCCTTGGCCGATCCCCACCGGATCAAGATCATCAACCTGCTGGCCACCAGCCCCGAACCGGTGTGCGTGTGCGAGTTCACCGGCCCGCTGGGGCTCGCCCAGCCAACCGTCAGCCACCATCTCAAGAAACTGGTCGGCGCCGGGCTGCTCGATCGTGAGCAGCGCGGCACCTGGGCCTACTACTCGCTCAACCGCGACGCCGTCGGCCGCTTGGCCGCCGTCGCCGACCTCCAAGGAGACACCCCATGAGCACTAGATCCCAGCCGGCCAGCGGGAACCACGAGCCGCTCCTTGACGGTCTGGTCGAGGAAGTCGCCCTGCGCGAGCGGGTCCGCGCCCGCTACGCCGGGCTGGCCGAACTCGCCGCCGCCGGCGCCAAATGCGGCTGCGGCCAGCCGGTCGACTGCGGCTGCGGTGCCGACTGCTGCATCCCCGGCGAGGACGACCAGCCAGGGATCGGCGCCGAGCTCTACACCGCCGACGAGCGTGACGCCCTACCCGAGGCCGCGGTGCTGGCCAGCCACGGCTGCGGCAACCCCACCGCCGTGGCCGAGCTGCGCGAAGGCGAGACCGTCCTGGATCTTGGCTCCGGCGGCGGCATCGACGTGCTGCTGTCCGCCAAGCGCGTCGGCGCCTCGGGCAAGGCCTACGGGCTGGACATGACCGAGGAGATGCTCGCCCTTGCCTGCCGCAACACCGAAGAGGCCGGCGCCCGCAATGTCGAGTTCCTCAAGGGCCACATCGAGCAGATTCCCCTGCCGGCCGCCACCGTCGATGTGGTCATCTCCAACTGCGTGGTCAACCTGTCGGTCGACAAGCCGGCGGTGTTCGCCGAGACCTTCCGGGTCCTCAAGCCCGGTGGGCGGATCGGCTGCTCACGGCATCACGGACGTGGTTGCCGAGGACCACCTCACCCCCGCGCAGCGAGCCGAGCGAGGCAGCTACGTCGGCTGCATCGCCGGCGCCCTCTCCCGAACCGAGTACCACACCGAACTGGCCGTGGCCGGCTTCACGGGGGTGTCGATGAGCTTCACCCACCAGATCGCCGACGGGCTGCACTCGGCCATCATCAAGGCCACCAAGCCAAGCGGCTCAACCACCGCGATCGCCGAGACCCGCAGGGCGGAGCTCCCGTTAGCGAGTCAGCCAGGTTGCTGCTGACCTAGTCGGCAACTCACACGCCCTGAGCGCCCTTGCTGTCCGGCTAGACTCCGGACGCGCTGGTTCGAAACGCGCCACGAGGGGCGAAGGTGAGGCGACGATCATGCAAGACTGGCGCGGGCGGCCAGGCTGCGCCGTGTCGCCCGGCCGCTGAGCGCCAGCCGAATGATGCTGGCCGCCGCTGCGAGGGCGACCGCTGCCGCGGCAACGCCGGACCCAGACCTGGACCCGGATGGGGGCGTAAGCGTGCCGGGGGTGGTGATCACTTGGCCGGCGAGCATGCCCAGCAGGGTGAGGTCGACGACGATGGCGGCGATCGCCACGATCGCGGCGGCCATCGGCGCACGCCGCGGGCGGGGGGCCAGCCAGCGGCTGGGTCGGCCGGTGGTGGCGACGGTGAGCATGGTGGCCAGCGCGGCGGTGGCGATGCCAAGGCCGATCAGCGGCAACCCCAGCCACACCCCGGTCAGCTCGTGCCGGATGGGGAGTGCGTGGGTGGCGGTGAAGGCGGCGATCCACAGCAGGCCGACCAGGGGGCCGGTGCGGGTGAGGGTGAGCGCGGTGCGGCGGGCGTGGATGCCGGCCAGCTCAGGGGCGAAAGCGGCGGCGACCGTGGTGGGGTGGCCGAACTCCTCCAGCGCGGCCTGGGCGGCCTGCTCTGGGCGTAGTCCCTGCTCCAGGTTGGCGGTGGTGGCCTCAAGGAGGCCGTCGCGCAGTTCAGCGATGATTGCCTGGCGGGCTTGGCGTGGGCCCGCGAGGTCAAGGCTGGTGAGGCGGGTGGCGATCGCGGCAAGGTAGGCTTGGATCTCAACTTCGATCTGGGCGTCGAGGCGCTGAGGGCCGGCTGGCTCCGGCAGCGACGTCTCCAGCGTTTCCAGCGTGGGTCCAGGGTGGCTGGCGACGGTTGCGTCGGCGGCTGTGCGGCCAGCCAGACGACCGGCTATGCGAGCGACTCTGTGGTCGGCTATGCGGTTGCCGGGGCGGGGGTGGGCCATGGGCGTCCCTTTCCCTCCAGCAGGGCCGAGAGGGTGTCGGCGAACTCGCGCCAGGCGCTGCGTTCGCTGTCCAGCGCGCGGCGGCCGGCGGCGGTCAGCTTGTAGACCCGGCGCGGTCGCCCCTCGGCGGTGGACCAGCTGCCCGAGATCAGCCCGGCCCGCTCCAGGCGGTGCAGGACCGGGTAGACGGTGCCGGTCGGCAGGTCGATGCGGCCACCAGAGCTCTCGCGCAGGGCGTGGATGATGGCGTAGCCGTGGGCGGGGCCGGCTTCCAGGGCTGCCAGCAGCAGCGCATCCAGGTGGCCTTTGAGGACTTCTGCCTTCATGCCGTCGACACCTCCAGCAAATACGTAGTGATCCTACTCCCCATTTCGGCCTATGGGCCAGTGGCCCAGGTTGTGGCGTGCGTCAGCACCATGGTAGTAGTGACGCATGATAGATAGTGATGCTATGGTATAGCAACGCTACTGATACTGATTTGGCTGCGTCGGGCAGCAGACGCCAGGCAGCACGCAGTGGGTTGCCGACGGTGCGGCGAGGAGGCCCGGGTGATGGTGATCGAGCGACTGTCGAGGTTCGTGCTCCGCCATCGGCTGACGGTCGCCCTGGTGTGGCTGGCCGTCCTGGCGGCCGGGGTGGCGACCGCCGGCAAGGTGTCTGGCCGGCTGTCGCAGGAGTTCTCGGTGCCAAGCGCCCCAAGCTACAGGGTCAACCAGCAGATCCTGGCGACCTACGGCACCGGGGCCGACGGCTACCCCGAGGTCGCCGTGATCACCCTGCCACCCGGCGCCACCGTCGACACCCCCGGCGTCCGGCAGGCATTGGGCCGGGCGTTCGCTCGGGTTACGGCCGACCCGCGGGTGCGGCTGCGGGTCGTCTCCTACGCCGACCCCGGCCCCGGTAGCGGCGGTGGCAGCGGGGATCGCCGGCTGGTCTCCGCCGACGGGCGCACCACCATCGGGCTGATCTTCACCCCCCACCACGGCGAGCTCCAAGCCACCAACCTCGCCCCCCAAATCACCACGACACTCCAGCGCGCCCTGCCAGCCGGCACCACCGTCCAGGTCACCGGCCTTGACGCCCTGGCCGCCGGCGGCAGCAGCGGCCAAGGCCCCGGCGTGCTCGCCGAGACCCTGCTCGGCGGTCTGGGCGCGCTCGGGGTGCTGGCGTTTGTGTTCGGGTCGCTGCTCGCCCTGGTCCCCCTGCTGGTTGCCGCAGTCGCGATCCTTGCGACCTTCCTGGTCATCCTCGGCCTCACCGAGCTCACCCAGATCAGCTTCATCGTGCAGTTCCTGGTCGCCCTGATCGGCCTTGGCGTGTCGATCGACTACTCGCTGCTGCTGGTGACCCGCTGGCGCGAGGAACTCGCCCGCGGTCACCGTGGCGACGAGGCCGTCCATGCGGCCATGGCGACCGCCGGCCGGGCGATCGTCTTCAGCGGCCTCACCGTGGCCGTCGGTCTGTTCGCCCTGGTACTGGTCCCGGTGCCGTTCCTACGCTCCATGGGCTACGGCGGCATGCTCATCCCGGTGGTCGGCGTGCTGGTCACCTTGACGCTGCTGCCGGTGCTGCTTGCCTCGGTCGGGCGCCGTCTTGACTGGCCGCGGCTGCGCCGAGAGGCCCATGCCAGCCGCGGCTGGACCGCTTGGGCCCAAGCGGTCGTCAGGCACCGCTGGCTGGCCGCGCTCGGTGCCCTTGGGGTCCTGGTCGCGCTTGGGGTGGCGGCGCTGGGTATCCAGATCGGCGAACCCGCCGCCACCTCGTTGGCGGGCTCCACCGCAAGCTCCAGCCCGTCGATCGAGGGGCTACGCGCTCTGCAACATGCCGAGATACCCACCGGGGTGCTCACCCCCATCGAGGTCCTCATCAGCACCGGCCCCGGCACTGGTACTGATACTGGCGTCGACCCCGCGCAGGTTGCCGCTCGACTGGCCACCGTGCCAGGCATCCACACCGTTCTCGCTCCCATCGGCCCGGCCTGGCGCCGCGGCGACACCGCCTTGGTCGAGGCCCTCCCGGCCGCCGAGACCAGCACCGCCGCCGGCCGGGCGACCCTGACCCGCGTACGCGACACGATCAACGCAGCGCCCGCACCCCGCCGCCTGAGCGTCATGGTGGGTGGTGCCGGCGCCAACCTGGTCGACGAGACCCACGCCTTCTACAGCCGCTTCCCGCTCATGCTCGCCGCGATCGCAGCGATCACCTTCGTGTTGCTGGCCAGAGCATTCCGCTCCCTGCTGCTCCCCCTCAAAGCCGTCCTGCTCAACCTCGCCTCCGTCGGCGCCACCTACGGCGTGCTGGTGCTGGTCTGGCAACACGGCCACGGCTCCAAGCTCATCTGGAACATCCCCGCCACCGGCGCGATCACCAACTGGGTCCCCCTCATCACCTTCGCGTTCCTATACGGCTTGAGCATGGACTACGAGGTCTTCATCCTCGTCCGCATGCGCGAAGCCCACGACCGCACCGGCTCGACCACCACCGCGATCACCGAAGGCATCGGCCGCACCGGCCGGCTGGTCACCAGCGCCGCCCTGATCCTGTTCCTGGCCTTCGCGTCCCTTGGCGCCGGCCCCGAGACCGACATCAAGGTCGCCGCCACCGCGCTTGGCGCGGGGATCCTGCTGGACGCCACCGTCGTCCGCGCGCTGCTGGTGCCCGCCTTGGTGTCGCTGTTTGGCCGTTGGAACTGGTGGCTGCCCGTCTGGGCCGCGCGCCTGCTGCGGGTCCCACCGTCGCCGGCACGCGACCAACCCGAGCCTGAACCCAATTTCGCTTCGGCGCCGACTCGAAGCGACCGGCCCCACCCCATCCAGCCCCGATAATCCAGCAACCAGCAAACGCCGGACACCGACAACCAAGGAGAAGCCACGTGACCGGGCTCGTGAGCCAAGCCTCGACGACTGCAGACGGCGCCGGAGCCGGAGCGGAGCTGATCCACGCCGGCTCGACGGTGCTTCACCTACTGCTCGGCGTGCACATCCCTGCCGGGCTCGCCGGATGGGCGGCCCGCCGCTGCCTGGCCATTCGAGCCGCACTCACGTGATGACTTCGCCCGGCGAGCAGCTTGACATCCTGGTCGTCGGCGCCGGGCCGACCGGCCTCACCCTGGCCGCCCAGCTGCAGGCATTTGGTGCCACCGTTCGCATCGTCGACCGGCAGCTCGACCGCGTCCACGAGTCGCGCGCGCTGGCCGTCCAACCGCGCACCCTGGAGGTGCTGCGCGGGCTGAGCGTGACGCAGGAGCTGGTTGCGCGCGGCAACGACGCGGTCTGGGTCCAGCTCCACGCCGGCGACCGCACCGTCCGGATCCGGCTGTTCGGCCTCGGCCTGGCCGACACCGCCTACCCCTTCCTGCTGTTCGTCTCCCAGGCCGAGACCGAGCAGGTGCTACTCGACCATCTGGCCGCCCGCGGCGTCCGCGTGGAGCGGGCCGTGGAGCTGGTCGGCTTCCAAGCCGACCCCGACGGCCTGACCTGCACCCTGCGCCACGGCGACGGGCGAACCGAGCAGGCGCGCACCCGCTACCTGGTCGGCTGCGACGGCGCCCACAGCACCGTCCGCCACGGCGCCCGGATCCCGTTCAAAGGCGGTGGGTACCCGCAGACCTTCGTGCTGGCTGACCTGGAGGTCGACGGCGGCCTGGATGCCGACACCGGCTACGCCTTCCTCGGCCAAGAGGGCATCTTGTTCTTCTTCCCGCTGGGCCGGCCCGCCAGCTGGCGGCTGCTGGGCATGCACCCGACCCTCCAGGGACGCCAGGAGCCGGAGCGGCCCTCGCTGGAGGAGCTGCAGGCGCTTGTGGACGCCTTCACCGGCGGCCGCTTGCGGTTGCACGACCCCGTCTGGCTGACCTACTTCCGGCTCCAGCACCGCCACGCCACCCGCTACCGGGCCGGGCGCGTCTTCCTGGCCGGCGATGCCGCCCACGTCCACAGCCCGGCCGGTGCCCAGGGCATGAACACCGGCATCCAGGACGCCTGGAACCTTGGCTGGAAGCTCGCGCTGGCCACCCGCGGGGTGGCCGAGGAGGCGCTGCTGGACTCCTACGACGCCGAACGCCGCCCAGTCGGCAGCTTCGTGGTCCGCTTCACCGACCGCGCCTTTGCCATCTCCACCTTCACCAACCCGCTGATCCGCGCGCTCCGCACCCGGGTGGTCCCGCGGGTGCTGCCCCTTGCGCTGCGCCTCGACCGAGCACTGGCGTACGGGTTTCGGACGATCTCCCAGCTCGGCATCAGCTATCGGCACAGCCCCGCCGTCCAGGAAGGACGCCCGGCGCCACGGCGAGGGCCGAAGGCTGGCGACCGGCTGCCCGACGCGCGCATCGCCAGAGACGGGCAGAGGTGCTGGCTCGGCGAGGCGCTGGCCGCGCCGCGCTTGCACCTGCTGCTCTGCGGCCGCCCCGGCGGCTGGGACGCAAGCCAACTCGCCGCGATGCGCGGGCGCTACCCCGGCGCGCTGGCCGTGCACCATCTCACCCGCCAGGCCACGCCCGGCGCCCTGCACGACGTCGACGGGCAGGCGCTGGCGCAGCTTGGTGTCAACGACACCGCGCACTACCTCATCCGACCCGACGGGCACATCGGCTACCGCGCTGCCGGCACGGACCTGGACGGGCTCGGCCGCTACCTCACCCGCTGGCTCCCCAACCCCACACCAGACCCAGCCTGACAACCAACCAGCGCACCGCTTCACGCCAGCTCCCAGGCGCCGACCATCCCAGCACCGACCAGGCACCGACCCCAGCACCCGCCATACGGATGACAGCCACCGGCCCGCTCTCCTCTCAACCCGAATCCTTCCGACGACAGCAATGCACCAAGGGTGCTGGCTCTCAAATCGATTCAGCCACGGCATCGGGGGCCAGCGGGTTCGAGGAACACTCCATCTTTGGCTCCTGCTCCGACACGTACGGCACAAAGCTCCGAGGCCCACGTGGCAAGGCGGCGCCCAGCGCCCGGCCCCGTCACGGATTTGCTGAAACCCGACCTTTGGGGATCAGACCGGCGGAGCGGCCGCGGCTCGGAAGCCACCCCCGCTGAGCTGACGCTATGTGGGTCGGGCCCCCATCCCCCTGCTCAGCCCGACAGCCATAGGCTTCGGGGATCGACGAGCTCGTGGATCCGCCAGGGCCGCGAGGTGTGGGCGGTGCTGGGCACCCTCATTCGCGGACGTCCGTACGGGTCGCTCACGCGCACGGTTCCACGTCCATCGGCTGTCTGACCAACCGATCGGGAGGCGCCAAGAGCCTCCAACTCAGTGGCCATACGCTCGCGCAAACCCAAGGCGGCAGACAGAGGCCTGACCATCACGGTGAGCTGGTCGACGAGCCCGTCCTGGTCGTGGTGCAAGAAGTCGCAGCCCTGGATCTGCTTGTCGCCGACGCGAGCGCGGAACATCAGCGCGTGGTCATGGCCATCCTCTGACGCCAACTCCGTCTCGTAGACGAAGTCCTCGAAGACCCGGAGCGCCGCACTGACGACGGCAGCGGTGACGGTCTTCCCGGCGTAGGGCTTGAAGACGATCGGGCTACGAAAGACGACGCCGTCGGCGAGCACTGCAGCGGCCGCCTCGGCGTCGTTCGCCTCGATCGCGGCACGGAACGGGTGCATCACGTACCTCCTGCATGCAGACGGAGAGCTGGTGGGCGCGGGCCGTAGTCCCAGAGGGATGGCCCCATCGGTCCCGGTAGTAGTATACATACGTGTATGTATTTATTGGCCGTCAACGACACGCTGGGCGACGTAGGTCGCCGCGCTCCCCGAAGCCACAAGTGCGCTCGAGAACGCCACACGCCCCCGTGCACGGATGTGACGCCTGATGCCAGCTGAGACGCGGCGCCCCCCTCGCGCACAGGCCGACCGCCGGGCGGAGACCCACGCGGCGCTACTGGCGGCCGCGGCCCGGGGCCTCTCCCGCTACGGCTACGGCAATCTGAATCTGGCCGAGGTCGCCGCGGAGGCCGGGTACACGCGGGGGGCCCTCTATCACCTCTTCGACGACAAGGAGGATCTGGCACTCGCCGTCGTGGCCTGGGTCTGGGAGACCTGGCAACAGCAGATCACGCCCCTGGCGGAGGCGCACGATGAGCCTTTTCAGGCGCTGGTCGCCTTGGCGCGCGGTCACGTTGCCTACTGCCGAGACGGACGGGCGCGCGTCATGATGACGCTTCGCGTCGAGTTCGCCGAACGCGAGCACCCGGTGGGAGACGCCGTCTGGAAGATCGCGGCGGCGCTGCGCCAGCGCGTCGAGCGGCTCGTCGTCCGTGGGCGCCGCTCCGGGACGATTTCCCCGGGCCGCCGGCTCGGATCCTGGCGGCGGCCTACCTCTCGGCGCTTGAGGGTCTGGCCATCGGCGTCGCAGGACGCACGCCACACGACGAGGCCCTGGCCGAGCGCATGGTCGTGGGGTTGCTGCGGGGCGGCGCTCCGTGAAGCTGACGAAGCGCTGGAGCGACGCGGGTGAGCACCCAGCGGCGCATTTCGGTGCTGGGTGCAACGACAAGAGTTGAGCGCCGTTGACCCACAGCAGTCCGATACCAACACCCTGGCCGTCAGTTCGTCGTTCCACGACCGCTGCGCTGCTGCCTGGAGGACGCCGCTCACATCGCATCCGTACTGGTCAGCGACCTTTCGCCACGGTCGACCCAAGATAACCATCGAGAGCACCTTCTCCCCGGTGCGGGCCAGAACCCGGATGACCAAGGGGCCGGGCAGCAAGGCTGCGGCCGCTCGGGCGGCGGCCAGGGTGCCGAGGACGCAGAACGTCCACACCTGGCCATCGGCCGGGTCCCGGCGACCATCAGTCGGATGCCAAATGACCCGCAGCCAACGGGTCGGGCCACTGCCGGAGCGGTCCGGCGCGGGTAGGATCAGCCCATGGCTCCGCAGGATTTCTTACCCTCGCGGCTATGACGGACAAGCCGGGCCCGCGTGAGCGCGAGAAGCAGGCCTCCCACAGCCACCTGAGCGCACCGACCTGCGGGTCTGACCGATGACGGAGCCCTGCTTATGAGCATGCGACCAGCCGGAACAGCGGCGGCCGCCACCGCCGAGCAGCTCGACCCGCGTCGCTGGCTGGCGCTGGGGGTCGTGCTGATCGCGGTGTTCATGCAGCTGATGGACATCAGCATTGTCAACGTGGCGATCCCGTCTATCCAGCGTGACCTGGATGCCAGCTACTCGCAGGTGCAGTGGGTGCTGGCCGGCTACCAGCTCGCCTTCGCGGTGGTGCTGATCACCGGCGGGCGGCTCGGCGACATTTATGGGCGCAAGCGGCTGTTCCTGATCGGCGTGAGCGGCTTCACCGTCGCCTCGGCGCTGTGTGGCTTTGCGCAGAGCCCGGTCATGCTGGTCGGCTCGCGGATCTTCCAGGGCGCGATGGGTGCGCTGATGTTCCCCCAGGCCCTGTCGGTCACACAGGTCGAGTTCCCGCAGCGGGAGCGCGGCGCCGCCTTCGGCATCACCGGCGCGGTCATCGGCCTTGCCACCATCTCCGGCCCGTTGCTCGGGGGGCTGCTGATCGCCGGTAATCTGTTCGGCCTGGACTGGCGGCCGATCTTCCTGGTCAACCTGCCGCTGGGCGTGCTGGCGGTGGTCGCGGCGGTGGTGCTGCTGCGCGAGTCCAGGGCCGAGGGCGCGCTGCGCCTGGACCCGGGCGGGGTGGCGATCGTCAGCGCCGCGCTGCTGATGCTGATCTATCCGCTGGTGGAGGGCCGCGACCTTGGCTGGCCGGTCTGGACGTTCGTGCTCATGGCCGCGTCGGTGCCGGTGTTCGCGCTGTTTGTGCTGTACGAGCGACGCAAGACCCGCAAGGACAACTCGCCGCTGGTGGTGCTCGGCCTGTTCGGTGAGCGGGCGTTTGTGAGCGGCCTGCTGCTCAACCTGGTGTTCTTCTCCGGGGTGGCCGCGTTCTTCCTGACCTTCTCGCTGTTTCTGCAGATCGGGCTCGGCTTCACCGCCCTGCACTCCGGGCTGACCACGATCCCGTTCTCGTTCGGGACGGCGATCGGCTCAGCGGTGTCGGTGCGGCTGGCGCCGCGGCTGGGCCGTGCGATCCTGAGCCTTGGCTGTCTGCTGCTGGTCGCCGGCATGCTCGCGGTGATGGCAACGGTCAGCCGCTACGGCGAAGGCATCCATTCCTGGCAGCTCCTGCCCGCCCTGGTGGTGTGTGGCCTCGGCCTTGGCTGCACGATCCCGCCGCTGCTCAATGTGATCCTGGCCGGCATCAGCGGCCGCAACGCCGGTTCGGCCTCCGGTGTGCTCTCGACCACCCAGCAGGTCGGCGGTGCCCTTGGCGTGGCGATCATCGGTGTGATCTTCTTCGGGCTGCTGGCCAGCCAGGCCAAGCCCACGATCGCGGCGGTCGTCCCGCGCCTGCGCAGCCAGCTCCAGGCGGCCCACCTGCCCGCGCCGGTCGCCGACCAGGTGATCGCCGGCTTTTCCACCTGCTTCCACGACCGGGCCAGCGCCAAGGACCCCTCGGCCACCCCGCCGAGCTGCCGGCAGGCCACCTCCCCGGTCCAGGCGCAGGGCCAGGGCGGCCAGGCGATCAGCCAGGTGCTCCAGTCCGCCGGCGTCGACGCGCGCAAGCGCGACTTCGTCGCCTCCATCAAGGGCACCCTGTGGTACGAGGTGGCCGTCTACGGCCTGAGCTTCCTGGTGGTGTTCTTGTTGCCCAACGTCGGCGGCCACCACCTGCGCCAGGCGGGTGGGGCCGCGGCATAGTCCGCGGTCGCCAAAGGGTCACTGGTGGATGGTCCGCTGGTTGGGCGGTGCTCGGGCTGCTCGAGCTGGAAGGTCGAGTGCTCGATGTCGAAGTGCGCCGCCCAGGCAGTCACACAGCCGGTCGAGCACCTCGGGGCGCGGCGGCGCCGGCCTGGCGCATGACGTAGGCCAAGACCACGTTCATGCTGCTGGTGACGGCCCACACGTGCAGGTCATGGCAGTCGCGGACCCCGGAGCCCTGACGATCTGGCGGCGCACCTCGGCCAGGTCGACGCTCTTCGGGGTCGCCTCGAGCAGCACGTCGACCGCGTCGCGCAGCAGCCGCTAGATCCGCAGTAGGATCAGCAGGCCTACCACGGCCCACGAGGCCTCGTGGCGGCCCTGCACAGACCGCCTTGAGCAACACGTTGATACCGGGTCAGGTTCAGCCGCAGGCCCAGCAGCAGGCCGCCCGCGCAGCCCTCGCCGATGCGGTCGAGCAGCTCCGCAACGACCCCTGGCAGGGCACGCCCTATCGGCCCGGCGACCCGCCCGAGTAGCGCATGCTGGCGTTCGGCGAGTGGGGGATCGTCGTGGACGTAATCGGCGAACGGCCTGGCAACCATCACCAGCCAGGACCCCAGGCTTTCGCCCCGCCAAGGGTTGAGACTCTGCTCGGTGACTCAATGCCTCGTTGGCAAACGCCCATGGACGCCCGGCGGTAGGTCACCGCGGCCCTTGTTCTTCCAGTTCTCCCGCCACTCGTTCCCACACGGCTTTGGCACCCATCCGTGTCCCGGCCCAGGCGCTGTTTGGGAGGCTTTGATTGAGCACCTCGGTGCTGATCCAGCTAGGTGTCTTGCTGGCGTCATCCTCGACATATGACTTCAGCTCGGCGTAGGCCGCGATCTCGCAGGCCCATCTCACGCCTAGCTCGTATCCAGCTGCGACCCCTGCGACATCTGTGGCGTCCTCGGCTGCCTTCATCTGGCGCAGGCGCTCTGCGGCGTTGCGCGCCTCTTTGTCGGTGACCGGCCGCATCTCTGACATGGCTGAACGCCCCTTGGCCGTCAGCGGCGGTTGAGCACTTAGGGAGACTTTACCCTCCTCCATACGCTGCCCGGCGGTCCGCCGCGGGCGGCCGCCCGCAGGGCCGGCCTTGAGGTCATAGAGAAATTGGCTGCTACTCGCGCGTGGCAGCGCTAGGGAATACGGTACGGGCCACCCTGCTGCACCAGGACCTCGCGCGGAGCCACCAGGGCGGCGATCCGGGCGGCCAGCTCAACGGTGTACGGCTCGATGTGCACACAGACCATGAAGCGCTCTTCGTGGAGACCGATGCCCACCCCGTGGACGCCCAGGTCGGTCCTTGGCATGAGCGTGTCGGCAACCTGGCGATTGTCGGCCTCGACCTGCCGCCACGGCTGCCGCGCGGCCCGGATCACGAGACGATCCGGGTGCGTGAGACGCCCGCGCAACACGGTCTGGTACCGGTCGACCTCGGCCGTGAACAGCGCGACGATGGTGATGGGCGGCTCGTTGTCCCAGTAGCAGCCGCCGAACTGCTCGGGCGCTTCCTGAGGGCCGTAGCGCTGCACCAGCTCGAGGTCGTCTCGGAGCTGATGCTGGGCACGCGCAATCGGATCGGTCTCGTCCATGGCGGCGACGGTACGCCCGTGCCGACTGCGAAGGAAGACAAAGGGGCGGCCCTGGCCGTCCGAAAACGAGCGTCCGCGTAGGCTAAGCGGGCCACCGGAAATCTCGCCCGTAACTCCGCAAATCCCTCATGATCACGGCCGCAGGCTATGCGACCAGTCGTTCCCGTCACGAGAGTCGGCGCCGGCAGAACCAGCAACGACGGCGAGCACCACAACGGCGACCAGGAACAGCAGCGCTATCATGTCAGACTCCCCTCTGGCGCCGAGCCGCCCGGGCGGCTTGCACCTTGCGGGCGGCCTCGGCCTCGCGGCGCAGATCCTCGATGTGCAGCTTCGCCAGAGTGGTGCTGTAGTCCAAGAGCATCGTGGCCATGGTGTCCCCCTTCGCTGTCTTCACTGACATCACGATAGGTCTAAGACGGACAGACCCACCTCGGGCTGTTGCCTTAGATCCGCCGAGCAGCAGACTCATTTCCATGGCGCTTGCCACGCTTCCACCCTGAGCTGCCGGTCCCCGGTAAGGCGGCAACGCTTGCCCCTGACCCTGTATCGCAGGGACAGCCGGAGGGTCAGCCGGACAGGAGGGTTTGGCGCACACGCGGGAGGACGCATGGCGGCCGTGCCTCGCCGTGGGCGGACAGGCGAGGTCCGTGCGATCTGCCGCAGTGACGGCGCCGTCCATCGCCTCGGTTGGTGGCGCGGGCTTGTGTCCGGCCGGCCAGTTCGGCGGCCCCTGCGTGCGCCTGGTCGCCCTGCGGCTCATCGGCGTCGAGTCTCGCGGACCCTCAGTGCCCGCCGCTGACGCGAGCCGGGCTGGAGCCGGGCGTAGAGCGTGAGGGCAGACCTCGGGCTCGGGGGTACCCCCAGCCCCGCGAATCCTGGCGCGTCGAGCCGCCTGAGCGCACCCGGCCGCGATCCGCGCGGAGCTGCCCGGGGCCATGCGCGTCCAGTTCGACGCCGAGCATCTCGCCGCGCTGGAGGAGGCGCGGCCGACATCTCAGGCCGCGCCGGTCACAAGGGCACGCCGCATCTCAACCGGCCCCTGAGCCGCGGGCCAGGCGAACCCCGGCGAGTCCAAGGACCAGGAAGGTGGGGAAGCGCCCGGCCGGAATCACCGGCGCGGCCCCCGGTACCGCCAGCACCACCGGAGCCAGCGCGTCGACGCCG
>WNGQ01000069.1_pt1 | contig 137953 bp, 81 predicted proteins | sample 5407661 | NCBI WGS metagenome assembly WNGQ01 (sample SAMN13153382, study PRJNA577476) | soil metagenome | isolation source: 60 cm soil or saprolite under Garry oak tree replicate 2 | place: USA:California | collected 2016-06-15 | reverse complement strand
CTGGGCCCACTCGCTCAAAACCAATTTTGCCGGCTTCTCACGAAAAATCGACCGCGACCAGAACGGCATAAAATGCGATCACCCTCTCGAATCCGCCATCTTTCTCAGCATCAAATGAAAAAGAAAAGCCAAACTCCAGAGCCCTCTCCCTGCGGGAGGGCAAGGGTGAGGGGGAACGAGACGCCGCCAACCAAAACGCCCGGACGAACCTTGCAAGCTCAGCTCCACCGATTCCCCGACTCAGAGTTGAGTTGTCAGGCTCGATTCGGCGAGTTGAGCCGCTTGAATTGGTGGAAAAATGAGCTTCTCCAACACCTTCGGCGCCAGACACATATCAAATTTCGCGCTGTGAGAAATTTGATTTCGCGGCAGAGGCCTTCTTCGCCTTCCTTCGCGGCCGCGACAAAAATGAAATTGGGGCTGGCCATCCGCATCCGGTTCTGCTATATGTCTCCTGCTGACCCCGAAAGCACCAGATGAGAGCCTGCTCTGACGTTCTTGTTGCCCGCCGACAGCTCCGCCAGTCGGCGAGCCAGGCAAGCCCGGACCATCACAAAACCAGCCGGTTGCGATAGCTGTTATGAAACTCCCACGCCTTAAAAAAATATGGCTCCTGCCCCTCGCCGCAACGCTCGCCGGGCCTTGGCCCGCGGCGGCGCAGGGCACCCCGCCAACGCTGACTCAGATTGACCCCACTCCGGGCGGGAACCTGCTGGAATTGTCCCAGATCAACGTGACTTTTAGTGAATCGGTCACGGGGGTGGACGCGTCCGACCTGCTCATCGATGGGGTTCCAGCCAGCACCATCCTGACCAATGACCCCAATAACTATACGTTCTTTTTCACGCAGCCCGCCGTTGGCCCGGTGCAAGTGGCTTGGGTGGCAAACCATGGCATTACCGATACCCAAGCCAACCCCTTTGCGGGAGGCAGTTGGTCCTATACCCTGGACACGAATATTCTCACCCACGTCGTCATCTCCGAATTCCTGGCCAACAACACCGTGGGCATCCGCGACGAGGACGGAACCCATTCGGACTGGCTCGAGCTGTTCAACCGCGGCACGATCCAAGCCAGTCTGGGCGGCTGGTTCCTCACCGACAACCCGACGAATCTGACCAAGTGGCAGTTCCCCGCGGGCATGCCGGCCTTGCAGCCCAACAATTATCTGCTGGTCTGGGCCTCGGGAAAAGACCGCACCAACGCGCTGGCGCCGCTGCACACCAATTTCAAACTCTCTTCAACCGCCGGCAGTTACCTGGCGTTGGTCGATCCGAACACGAACGTGTTCTCGGCCTTTGACTCCTATCCCGCCCAGCAAGCCGACGTCTCTTACGGCCGCGACACGGTCGATCCGAGCCTGGTCGGTTACTTTACCGTGCCCACTCCCGGCAAGCAAAACTCGACCAGCGGTTCCGGTTTCGCCACCGAGCCGGTGTTCTCGGTGGATACGGGAATCTACACCAACGCCACACTGACACTGACCCTTTCAGCGCCGGCAGGCACGATTCGGTACACGCTGGATGCGTCGGTGCCGACCAACAATTCACCAGTCTATACCGGCGCCCTCACGTTGAGCAACAACGTGGTGGTCAAGGCCCGCGCGTTCCCACCGGCTGGCACCAACCTCTGGCCCAGTCGGGTGATCGCCAAGAGTTACATTTTCCTGGACGGCACCGATAGCGACTTTAACTCCAATTTGCCTTTGCTCATCATTAGCTTAGGGCAAATTATTCCCCAGAACGTCCCTCCCGGCGGGACCCGCCCCGAGGGGTCGCTGGCCGTCATCGATACTTCTTTCGGGCGCAGTTCTATCCGTTCGACCCCCGACTTCCAAGGTATCGCCGGATTCGAGATTTACGGCCAGACCTCGGCTGGTTTCCCCAAACCGCCCGTCCGCATCGAAATTCACAACGAATTGGGGAACGACCTCAACGTTCCGTTGCTCGGGCTTCCCGCGGACAATGACTGGAAACTGAGAAACCCCTTTGACGACAAAACCTTGCTGAACGATTTCCTGGGTTATGAACTCTTCGAGCAAATGGGCCACTACTCGTGTCGCCGGCGATTTGTCGAGACGTTTATCCATACCGGCGGGGGCCGACTGCGCTATCCGGACGATTACGTGGGCGTGGAAGTGCTGTTCGAAACCATCAAGGTCGGCAAAAACCGGGTCAATATCCCGAACCTCACGCCTTATGACACTACGGAGCCGGCGATCAGCGGCGGCTGGATTTTCAAGAAAGACAAAGACAGCGCCGGCGACCTCAATTTCAGCACCGCCGGCGGAAACGGGTTTCCCGCCGAAGCGTTGAAAGTCCATGAACCCAAGCCCAACACGCTCCGGACGGTTCCGGTCACCGGTCCCTTGACTCCCAGCGGCAGCAACCAGCTCAATTGGCTCGTTGCTTATCTAAACCAATTGGAGAAGTCCCTCTACGCGACCAACTGGCTGTCCCTCACCGGGACCAATCATTACTCCAATTACCTGGATGTCGATTCGTTCATTGATTTTCATTGGGTGGTCGAATTCACCAAGCAGATCGACGGCATCCGCTTGAGCGACTACTTCACCAAGGATCGCAATGGAAAGGTGATGGCGGGACCGGTCTGGGACTGGAACCTGGCCTTCGGCAATGCGAATTATCTGCGGGGCGGACAGACCGACGGCTGGTACTACGCGGAGCAGGATCAAGGGATCACCGCCAACGAACAGATCTGGCTGCGCCGCCTGATTAATGGAAGCCCGAACATGGGCGCCGGCAACACCCCCGGACCCGGCGGTGACCCCGATTTCAACCAGAAGATCGCCGACCGCTGGAGCGTCCTCCGCACCAACGTGCTCAGCGGAACCAGGGTCCTACAACGCATTGACGAGCTTTCCACCCTCCTGAGCGAAGCCGCAGCCAGAGATTTATGGGGTAAGTGGGCATCCCAGATCGTGGGGGTCTATCAGTGGCCAAACCCGGACGGCACCGCCGACGGGCGAGACGTGGATTTCGTCCATCCGACCAAGTACCTCGGCAACGATGCCAATAGTATCATTTGGCAAATGAAGAAATGGATGTGGGGCCGCTATCTCTGGATTGACAGTCAGTTCACGCCGGTCCCGATCTTCAGTGCCTCCGATGGCCAGGTAACCAACGGCTTCGCCGTCACGATTGTCCCTCCGCCTGGCGCGACCCTCTATTACACCCTGGACGGCACGGACCCGCGGGCCTCCGGTGGCGCGACGCTGCCCGGCGCCTTCACCAACAATGGCCCGACCACCCTGACCATCACCTCGAACGTCCGCATTGTCGCGCGGGCCAGGAACACTAATTCCTGGTACAACACCTGGAGTGGACCGGTGGCAGTCACGCTTTTCACCTCGCTCCCGCCGCTGCGCATCACCGAAATCATGTATAGCCCCCTCCCGCCGCCAGCGGGAAGCCCCTACACGGCGCAGGATTTCGAGTACGTCGAGTTGCAGAACACCGGCGTTAGTCCGCTGTTCCTCGGCGGCATTCAATTCATTAACGGCATTCAATTCACTTTTGACGCCAACATATACGTGCCGACGGGCGCGGCTACGGCCCAAACGTTTGACGGGGGAGGCACCCCGTACTCGGCTGCCACTTTAGGCCCGCCGCCCAGTCCCACGGTGACCGCCGGCGGTCCGGCCGCCAACTTTATGCGGCTGATTCCATCGGGCGGGAACACCAGCCGCAATCGAATCGCTTTCGATGAAACGGCGCCCGGTCCCCACGATCGAATTCTGGCCGACTTTGATTTTCGCGGCATCGACCTGGGCGGGGCCACTTCCACCGGCACGCCCACGCTGCAGAACTTTGACGTTCCGGGGGCCACCTATACCTTGAGCAACTACCTGGGGGCGGTGCTCGCGGCGGTCAGGACCAACACCGCCCCAACCAACCGGTTTATGCAGTTGACCACCAAAACCACCAACGACTGGAACGCCATCGTCTTTGACAACACCGCGACCGGCGTTTTCAACACGGTGGTAGCCAATTTCGATTTTCGCATCACGCCGACCTCCGAAGCCATCAGCCAGGGGCTGGGCATGGGCTTCGCCTTGCTGAACACCGCGACTTACGGCACGACCGGCGCGGCCAGCGTCCCGGCGTTTGCCGAGGAACCCAACCTGCCGAACTCCCTCGGCGTGGGGTTGGACATTTTCCAGAACGCCACGAACTCACCGGCGGAACCGAACAACAATCACGTATCGCTCCATTACAATGGCGCGCAGGTATCGCCGATCGCCGCGATCCCCACGTTCGACCTGTCGAACGGACAGTTCCATCGCGCCCAAGTGATGGTCCGCTTCGTCGGCGGGAACGCCCTCGTCAGCGTGCGGATCACGCCGAACATCCTCGGGACGCCGGGCCCGACAGAAATTCTCTTCGACAACTTTGTGATTCGCGGCGTGGCGCCTTATGCGGGGCGTCCGGCCTTCGGCGCGCACACGGGGCTTCCGTCGGCCAGTCACGATCTGGACAATGTCGATGTCGAGTATATGAATTTGCCGGCGCCAGGCGGTTTGTCGTTTCTGCTCCTGCCTAAATCCACCTTCGGCATGACCGGCGCCGGAACCAGCCTAAGTGATTTCATGGACGAGCCGGCTTTGCCTGGCGCCTTCGCCGTTGATCTGGTAATGCACCCGGTTTCGTTGATCAACAATGTGGCGGCGTACTGGAACAGCAATCGGATCGTCAACGTTTCCGTTCCCCCTGCTTCGGTTAGCTTGGCCGCCGGCGTGTTCCACCACGCTCACCTCCAGCTCGACTCGAGTCCGGGCGGCGCGACGGTCAACCTCACGCTAACCCCGGATATTTTTGGCGCGCTTGGCGCCCCGGTCATGGCGCTCAACAATCTTTTTGTTCCCGGCCTCTCCCCGGGGGATGTCCGGGTCGAATTTGCCGGCCGCGCGGGCGAACTCAACCTCAGCGTCGATCTGGACAACCTCAATGTCCAGTACCAACAGCTCATTCCCAACACGCTCGGTCCGGGGCAAAGCCTGGTGTTGGTCAAGAACATCGCCGCCTTCCAGTCCCGTTATGGCACGGCCATCCGCATTGGGGGCCAGTATTCGGGCGCGCTTAACAATGGCGGCGAAACCCTGGCCGTGGTGGGGGCGCTGGACGAACCGATCCTCAATTTCACCTATGACAATGCTTGGTACCCAACCACCGACGGTTACGGTTTCTCGCTCTCCATTCTGAATCCGAACGCGCCGGTGAACACCTGGGGAGACCCCGCCAGTTGGCGGCCGAGCAGCACGCTGGGTGGCTCGCCCGGATTGCCCAATCCACCGCCGATCGATTTCCCGCCGATCGTCGTCAACGAGGTGCTGGCCAATTCGATCCCGCCGTCGAAGGACACGATCGAACTCTACAACCCCTCCGCCAGCGCGGCCAACCTCGGCGGCTGGTTCTTGACGGATAATCCCAGTAAACCGGCCAAGTACCGCATTCCCGATGGCACCATCATCGGCGCCGGCGGTTACCTGGTGTTTGATGAGACGGAATTCAATCCGACGCCCGGCGTGGGCACCAGTTTCGCTTTCAGCCGGAATGGCGATCAGGCCTATATTTTCTCGGGCGACGCCAGTGGCAACTTGAGCGGCTATATTCAAGGGGTTCAATTCGGCGCGTCGGACAATGGCGTCTCCTTTGGCCGCTTTACCCTCAGCACCGGTGAGGCCGACTTCACCGCCCAAATCAGCAATACCTTTGGCGCCGCGAATGCCGGTCCCAGCGTCGGCCCGGTCGTGATCAACGAAATCATGTACCACCCGCCGGACCTGTTCCTGAACGACGCCTTCTGGGATGATACCCAAACGGAATATGTCGAGTTATACAATCTCACCGGCAGCCCGGTCGCTCTATTCGATCCCGCTTTTCCGACCAATACCTGGAAACTGGACGGGGGGATTCAATTCCAATTCCCTCCCGGCGTGACCCTGCCGCCACACGGCTTCCTGCTGGCCGTGAACTTTGATCCGGTGGCCGATCCGCTTCACCTGGCCGCCTTCCAAAATCGTTATGGCCTCTCTGCCAGCGTGCCGATCTTCGGACCCTACGGCGGCAAGTTGGGCAATACCTCCGACGACTTGCAGCTGTTCAAGCCGCGCGGTCCCGACGCGGGCCTGATCCCCCAAGTCCTGGTCGATCGCGTGAAGTATCACAACGCCGCTCCCTGGCCGCTCGCCGCCGATGGTATCGGGCCTGCCCTGCAACGCATCAACAGCGCGGCTTATGGCAACGAGCCGACCAATTGGGTGGCCGCGCGGCCGACGCCCGGCGCCCCTTTTGGCGGCGGAGCGCCGCCGATCGTCAACACGCAGCCGCTTCCCCAAACCGCCGTTCAGTATCAGAGCGCGAGCTTCACGGTGGTGGCCGGCGGCAATGGCCCGTTCAGTTACCAATGGCGCTTTAACGGGAACAACGTTCCCGGCGCAACTAACGCGACCCTGACGTTGAATAATGTGCAGCCCTCCGACGCCGGCGACTATATCGCGGTAATCATGAACCCGGCCAATTCCGTGTCCAGCGCTCCCGCCAGGCTGACGGTGCTCAAAGTGCCCGCGATTATTTCCCAGCCGGCCAACATTAGCATCGCCCCGAGTAACAACGTCACCTTCGCGGTGGTGGCCGCGTCGGACCATCCGCCGGTGACTTACCAGTGGCGGCTCAACGGCGCGAACCTCCCCGGCCAAACCAGCAATACCTTGACGATTCCCAATGTCCAGCTTCCGTTGAATGGCAACGCCTATGACGTGGTGGTTACCGACCAGATTGGTTCCGTGACCAGTTCAAAGGCCATCCTTACCGTCCTGGTGAAGCCGATTTTCCTTTTGCAACCGCAAAGTCAGACGGCGCTGGTAGGTGATACCGTGACCTTCAGCGTCGCCGTCACCGGCACACCTCCGTTCGGATATCGGTGGATTTACAAAACGACTAATGGTCTTACCCGGCAGTTGGCTCCCTTCGGTCTAGGCATGCCCACCGTCACCGTCACGAACGTGCAGTTAAACAATGCCGGAACCTACACCGCCGCGGTGACCAACGTGGCCACGCTTCCCACTCTCCCAATCAGCAGCGCCGGCGCGTTCTTGACGGTGCTAGTGGACAGCGACGGCGACCGCATGCCCGATGTGTGGGAAATGGCTTACTTTGGCACGCTCGCACGTGACGGCAGCGGCGATTTCGACGGCGATGGCATGACCGACCTCCAGGAATACATCGCCGGGACCGATCCCACTGACCCGGCCAGCTATCTGAAGATCGATACCATCAGCGGAGCGCCGAGCGCCACAACGCTGCAATTCACCGCCGTCTCCAACAAGACCTACAGCCTGCAGTTCAAGGATTCGTTGACGGCTGGAGTATGGACGAAGTTCAAGGATGTGCCGGCCAGCACCAACACCCACGAGGTGACCGTCCTGGATCCCAACTCGCCGGCTAACAGCCGCTTCTACCGGCTGGTGACGCCGCGCCTGCCGGATGCTCCAAATCCAGGTCCGGCCTTTTGACGCCGTCACAATCGATCCGCGCGTCTCTTCGGAACCATGTCCACTTTGATAGCTCCGATGACGGCGCCCAGCCGAGTGATTTGTGGACGGGGATGGCGCTCGGCTTGACAGCAGGCGGAAGCACCCTAAATTACGCCACTACAGCACGTTAAATCGGACCGCACATGGTGAAGAAGCTATCTTGTATTATTGGCGGCGGCTTTGCCGTCCTGGCGTCCTACGGTGGTGATCTCCGCATCAGCTCCCTTGCGAGCGACGGCACGTTGATCGTGACCAACGCTTTCACCAACGGCGTGGTGACCGTGGAAAAAACTTCAACCGTTGACGGTCAATGGCTGCCGGAAAAAAACGTTTTTTCGCTCGGCCCGATTGCCCAGTTGAAGCTAGACCTCTCAGGCAACGCGGCCTTTTTCCGCGCACTGGCGGTGGACCTCTCAGGAGGGGACATGGGATTCACCAACTTGACCCAGTCGTACGGTCTGTTGAGCACAGTTGCCGGCTCCGGTGGCACGTTCTTCTCTCCTTCTGACAACTGGCAACCAGCGTTTGAAGGCGGACCGGCCACCAACGCGGAACTCTCGCATCCCCACATTGCGATGGCCGACCGCGCCGGGAATATCTACATCGCCGACAAAGAAGCGCACGCCATTCGCAAAGTGACGCCCGACGGAAACATTTTTACCGTGGCCGGGACCGGCGTCGCCGGCTATGGCGACCCGAACATCCCTGCGCTGGCTACGAATGTTGCCTTGAACAATCCGAACGGCCTATGGGTGCGCCCCGAAGGCGCCTTCTACATCCTCGATCGGGACAACGGCCTGATTCGCAAGGTGGACACCAATGGAATTATGTCCACCCTGGTGTTCAATGGCGGCCAGATTATCGGCGGGCGCGGCCTTTGGGTCAGCCCCGATGAGTCGCTCGTCTTTTACTCAGCCGGTTCTCAGGTGATGTCCTACGATTCCACCAACGGCCTGCTCGTTTACGCGTCGGGCTTCAGCCAATTGGGCAATCTGGCCATCGATCCTAATGGCAACCTGGTCGTCACCGACCGCCTGGGGAATAAGGTCTATCGCATCGAAAGCGACGGCACGAAAACTGTGATTGCCGGCAACGGGAGCTTCGGCGGCGGCGGCGACGGCCAGTTGGCGACCGACACCGGATTAAACCAGGTCCGAGGGATCTGGTTTTTGCCGAGCGGCGCTTACTTTCTGGCCACGGACGCCGGCTGCCAGGTGTGGTATGTGGATACCGATGGCTACATTCACCTGATGCTCAACGGTAATTACTATGCCCACGCCGGCGATGGTTCCTGGTTCTACGACGATCCAACCAGCGAGAAACTCGGGGCCGTCAGGCAAATCACGATGGATCACGACGGCAATCTGCTCATCACCGAGAGCGACGCCGGTTACGTGCGCAAAGTCCAGTTTCTGCGGCTTTCGCCCTGAGCGGCGTTTGCGATCAAAACAACGCGCCTCCTCTCCCCTGCCCTCTTTCCGCCGCGGGAGAAGGGAGCGGCGGCCCAGCCGACCACACCGTTGTTCGCCACAGCATCGCCTTGTTGGAACTCTCAAAGTCAAACCCAGCCGTTCCGCCAGTCGAGCTGGCGGATTGGCTGGTGTACTCAAAAATCTTTTCGCTCGGGCGGCCGGATGCGAACATCTGCTTGCCAGCAGTTGCCGGGAGACCGATGCTTGGCGGCAAGCCGATGAGTTAAACGCCGACGCGGACCCGGCAGTTGTGATGTTTATGAAAGCCGACCCAACTCCGTTGTTGCCTTTGCTGAAGCAATCCTTCGGCTTCGCCTCGTTCCGCCCGCTACAAGAAGAAATCATCCGCGACGCGCTGGCGGGACGCGACGTCTTCGCGCTCCTGCCCACCGGCGGCGGCAAATCGCTCTGTTTCCAGTTGCCCGCCCTGGCCCGGCCCGGCCTGACCGTCGTCGTTTCGCCCCTCATCGCGTTGATGAAAGACCAGGTGGACGCCCTCCAGGCCAGCGGCGTGCCGGCCACGTTTCTCAATTCCTCGCTCAAGCCGGAGGAATCCCGCGTGCGCTTGCGCGGGTTGCACCAGGGCGAGTTTCGTTTGCTCTATGCCGCGCCGGAACGGCTGATGCTTTCCGGTTTCCTCGAAGACTTGCGGCGCTGGCAGCCCAAGCTCATCGCCATCGACGAGGCGCATTGCATCAGCGAATGGGGACATGATTTCCGGCCCGAGTACCGCCAGCTCGCCGGCCTGCGCGATCTCTTCCCGGAGGTGCCGTTGATGGCGCTCACCGCCACGGCCACCGAGCGCGTCCGGGCCGACATCCTCCAGCAACTGCGCCTGCGCGAGCCGCGCTGTTACGTCGCCAGTTTCAATCGGCCCAATCTCACCTATCGCGTGCAGGCCAAGTCCAGGCCGTACGAGCAGGTCCTCGAATTCGTCCGCGCCCGGCCTCGGGAAAGTGGCATCGTTTATTGCCAAAGCCGCAAGACCTCCGAGAGCGTGGCCGAGCGGTTGACCGAACAGGGGGTGGCGGCCCGGCCCTATCACGCCGGACTCACCCCCCGCCAGCGTTCCGAAAACCAGGAGCTGTTTCTGCGCGACGACGTGCGCGTGATTTGCGCGACCATCGCCTTCGGCATGGGCATCAACAAGCCGAATGTCCGCTTCGTCGTCCACTACGATCTGCCCAAAAACATCGAAGGCTATTATCAGGAAACCGGCCGCGCGGGCCGCGATGGCTTGCCCGGCGAATGCCTCCTGCTGTTCGGCGCCGGCGATGTCGTGAAATACTCCCAGTTCATCGACGAAAAACCCAATCCCCAGGAACAAAAGATCGCCCGCGAACAATTGCAGCAAATAACCCAGTACGCCGAAAGCGCCGAGTGCCGCCGCGCCGCGCTGCTCGACTATTTCGGCGAGCCTTTCCCCGAAGCCAATTGCGGTGGATGCGACAACTGCCTCTCGCCCCGCGCCACGTACGACGGCACGCTCGCCGCGCACAAATTTCTCTCCTGCGTCTATCGCATCCGCGAGCGCACCCGCTTCAACGTCGGCCTCAATCACGTCGTCGAAGTGCTCACCGGCGCGGACACCGAAAAGGTCCGCAAATGGGGCCACCACCAGCTTTCCACCTACGGCATCGGCGCCGAACACCGCCGTCCCGAATGGCAGGCGATCGGTCGCGAACTGATCCGCCAGGGCAGCCTGCGCCAGTCGGCCGAGCGCTTTAGCGTTCTCGAACTCACGGTGCAAGGCCTGAACATCTTGAAGCAGCGCCTGCCGGTCACGCTCACCAAGTCGATCGCCCCGCTCCCGCTCGTCACCCACCACGCCGGTGAAATCGCCTGCGACGAGGCGCTCTTCGAACGCCTCCGCCAATTGCGCAAGCGGCTGGCCGACGAACGCGATGTGCCGGCCTACATCGTTTTTTCCGACGTGGCCCTGCGGCAAATGGCCCGCCATTACCCGGCGAATGAAAACGAGTTCGCGCGTATCAGCGGCGTCGGCCAGCGGAAGCTGCAGGAGTTTGGCGCGGTCTTCCTGGCCGAGATCGCCCGCCATCTGGGCGCCAACCCGCGCCAGATGTTTGCCGACGATTCCTTCGCGCCGCCGCCGCCGCCGCCGCGCTCACGCCTCAATGACACCGCCCGCGAAACGCTCAAACGCTTTCGCGCCGGTGAAAGGATCGAGAGAATCGCCGGCAACCGCGGCCTGGCCGCGAGCACAATCTATGGCCATCTGGCCGCGGCGATTGAAGGCGGGGAAGGCGTCGATTTGAGCCAGTTGGTCACCGCCGCCGAGCAGGAGCAGATTGCCGCCGCCTTTGCCAGCGCCGGCATCGAAAACTTGACCGCCGCCCACGAATGGCTGAAGGGCAAATTTGATTTTGGCCTCTTGCGCCTCTGCCGCGCGGCGCAACCGCGGCCGGAGCGAATGTAACCCGCCGACCGGCCTTACGCCTCCAACCCGCGAACTGCATTGGCCCCGCGCATCGAGCGGACTTTTTGCGACGGGACATAATGGGCCACATACTCGCGGCGAAATTCCCCGAACGTTCCCGCCTCGAGATGCGCGCGGATGTCCGCCATCAACCGGAGATACAAATGCGAGTTGTGCACGCTCACCATCCGCAGACCGAGGATCTCGTTCACATTCAATAAGTGCCGCAGATAAGCGCGCGTGAAGTGGCGGCACGCGAAGCAATCGCAGCCCTCCTCGATGGGCCGGAAATCCGCCTTGTTGAACCCGGCCTTGACGCTGACCGTGCCGCGCGCGGTGAACGCCGTGCCGTTGCGGGCCACGCGCGTCGGCAGCACGCAATCGAAAAGATCGACCCCGCGCGCGACCAACTCGACCAACTGCGCCGGCGTGCCGAGGCCCATCGCGTAGCGGGGCTGGTCCGCCGGCAGGAACGGAACAGTCTGTTCGACGGCTTTCATCATTTCGGCTTCCGGCTCGCCCACGCTCACGCCGCCGATGGCGTAGCCATCGAATTGCATCGCCACGAGCGCCTTCGCGCATTCCGCGCGCAACTCGGCGTGGTTGCCGCCCTGGACGATCCCGAACACCTGCTGGTCCTTGAGGCGCGGCTGTTCGATGCATTCTTCCGCCCAGCGGATCGTTCGTTCGACCGCGGCGCGCACTTCGCGCAGCGTGCCGGTGTGCGGCGGGCAATCGTCGAACGTCATCGCGATGTCCGCGCCGAGCGCCCGCTGGATCTCCATCGCCTCCTTCGGACCGAGGAACAGCAGCGAGCCGTCGAGGTGGGAGCGGAACTCGACGCCGTGCGATTTGATTTTGCGGATTTTGGCCAGGCTGAAAACCTGGTAGCCGCCGCTGTCGGTCAGGATCGGTCCGGGCCAGCTAATAAATCGGTGCAGCCCGCCCGCGGCCCGGATAACCTCCAGCCCCGGCCGGATATAAAGGTGATAGGTGTTGCCCAGGATGATCTGCGTGCCCATCTCGCGCAATTCGCGCGGGTCCAGCGCCTTGACGCTGCCTTGCGTGCCGACCGGCATGAAGACCGGCGTCTCGATGGTCCCGCGCGACGTCGTGAGCCGTCCGCGCCGCGCTTGCGAGCCGGCATCGGTGTGGAGCAACTCGAACATGGGCCGCAAATTCAGCCACGCCCCGCCCCAAATGAACAGGGAAAAGGATTGACGGTGCGTCATCCCCGGTGCTGATGCCCGCCTTGCACCGTGTTCAGAGCTTCGCGCCGCGGAGTGGCTGGTCCCGTGGCTGGCGATCTCCCTCTACGGGCGGATCGCCCTCCTCTCCATTGAAGCGCCATTCGCCCGGTTCCATCGACAGGACTAGGTCAGTCAGGTCGCCCGTCAGGCGGCCGATGATCATGCCGTTAAGCCAGTCGAGGCTCGGATTGCGCTTCGACAATTTGTAGCCTTTGATCCGGATACTCAACGAGATTGACTCGGCCGGCACGCCGTTGAACTCGAAACCCCCATCGGCATCGAGCACCGCTTCGGTATGGTCCCAAGCCCCTTCGCGACCGAGAAAGAGCCGCGTGTCAGCCGGAACCGGCTTGCCGTCCGACAACACGACCCGCCCTGCCAGCCGATGCGCCGGCTGTACCGCGAGCGTGCCAAGGTCCGACGTGGCTCCGGACTTCCCGGTGGTGAAAGTCTTCGTGGGCAGCGTCCCACGACTGCCCAGCGACTCCATCTTCGCATATAGGACGAACTCGCGTTCGGGTGTGACGTTCGAGAGAATAAAGCGCCCGTCCTTGTCCGTGGCCACTTCGTCGTAGCGCAGACAGTTCCCGCACGCGCGGTCCGAAGTGACCAATCCCACAAGCGCATCCTTGATCGGCTGGCCATTTGCCACGACATGCCCCGTTACCGTGACGCCATCCTGCACGCGGATCAAGTAGTCACGGCCCGGCTTCAGTTCCAGCCAGCGTTTCGCCGCGCCACCGCCTTCCACCGTGGCATGGACAGCATCCGCCCCATCCTGGCAGAGCAACACGAAGTGGCCGTGCTCATCAGCCACTGCCAGTGGATCCACGAACTTGTCAATGCCGCCCCACTGTGTACCGGTTCCCCGGTCCACGCCTTCGGGACTGATGATCGCTCCGATCACCGGTTTGCCGTCCTCGCTCATCACCATGCCCAGAATGCGCCGCTTCGATTTGAGCGCCTCCTGGCTTAACGGATTTAGTTCGATCTTCACTTCGCCAGCCGCCGGATCGACTTTTGGAACAAAAAGGCTCTCGTGCCCGGCGCCTACGACCAGCAGCCGAAATAGCAATTTCGGGTCGAGCGATTCGACCTTGAATCGGCCGGCGGTATCGGTCCGCGCTTTCTTGCTGCAATCGGCATAGCACGACGGACATAGGCTGGAGGTTCCCGCCCTCGGACCAGCCGTGTAGATGAATACCGTCGCATTTGTGACCGGCGAGTCGTCCTTACCAGTTACGCGACCCACAAGGTCCGGCCGGCTTTGAGTGGCTGCGAGGGTCGTGATCCATGCGAGCCAGACGCTCGCGCCCACCGCTAACATTCGTATAAGCTTCATAGCAATCTCTCCGTTTAGTTTTTCACTTTCGCTGCAAGGCCCGCTGTATCGCCTGTCGCAACCGCTCACCTTCGAGGTCGCGGCCTACAACCCGGCCCTCCTGGTCGATCAGGAAAACCGCCGGCAGCGTGCTCACGTCAAAAGCCGCCGTCACCTTCGCCCGGTTGTCGCTGTCCAGCCAACCGTGTGTCCCGTGGTAACCGCGAGCTTCCACCGTCTTTCGCACCGCGCTCATGTCCCCATCCACGCTCAGGCTCAGAAATGCAAAGCGCGCGTCCTCGCCGAATTGAGCCTGCAACTTTTGCAGATCGGCGAGCTGTTCGGCGCAGCGTTCAGACCACGGCGCCCAAAACGCCAATAGGACGTGTCGGCCTCTGAATTGGGCAAGGCTTAGCCGCTGGCCCTCCAATGTCTGTGCGGCGAGGTCCACCGGTCCGGCCTTGCTCCCGCCCGCGTCGCCTTTCAACGCCACAACCAGCGTGCCCAAATCGAGCGGTTCCTCGCCCGGCGGAACGACCACTTCGCGAACGAGCGAGCCTAATTCATCCTCCGGCCGCGGGAACTGGTTAAATTGTTGGCGTTCGCCGGGCTTTGTCAGTCGGATACGAAGTTCATAACTGCCGGCCGGGACACCATCAACGCGGAATGAGCCGTCCCGTTCAAACATGAGCTGGTAGGTCCGCGCCTCCCGCGCCTGCCGCAATCGCGCCGGTGATTTGTAGGAATCGTTGTTCGCCTCTTGGAAGGCTTTGAAACTGGCGTAATCCTCGCCCTTCACGGCCGGGATTGGCGGTTGCTTCAGCACCAGCACCTGGTCGTCGTTGAGCCAGTCCACCGGCATTTCCGGTTTGTCAGGCATCGCTTGACCAATCACGGCCCGCCCGCCGCCGCCGTATTCGATCCTCACGGTTTCCCCCGGTTTGACCATCAATGGCATCTGGTGACTCTCGGTGATCGTTCCCTGTCTGCGATGACTGAGCCAGCGGTAAATTTTGTAATCACCGGACGGCACATTGGTGAAGACGAAAGCGCCATCCGGAGCGGGCCTCGTGGAGTAGCTCAGGTGGAATCCTATCGCTGGCGTCCACTGCAGCGTACTGAGGCTGATCGAAACGCCCTCGTTGAGCTGGCCCGACGGCGTGAGCCGGCCTTCGACGCGGCCCCACGGTTGAAGCCGCACCGCCGGATTGCGTTTAATCTCGGCCAGCGTGGTTTCCAAAAATCCGTTTGCGTGCGTGAACACTACGGGCGGATCGCCCGGAACGCCCGGCAGTTGAAACCGGCCGTCAACCGCTGCCTGGGCCTTTTTCATGCGATCTCCGTAATATCGGCCGGGTCCATTGCAAAACAGTGGCCCATCATTGTCGCTTGCGCGAGCCCACACGCGCGCGCCCGCGGCGGGCCCGCCGTCCGGGAGCAATACCACGCCCCCCGCGTCGCCACCCTTCACCAGCGCCAATTCCAAATCCCGGTCGCCTTCATCGAAATCGATGAAATCCGTTAAGAGGCTGTCGCAACCGTCCGCCTCCAGCATCAGTTCGTAGCTGGGGTAGTACATGCTCACGCCAAAGTCGCTCCTTCGAATCTCCACACTGAACTGGCTCGTCATCGGAGTGGTCAACGATTTGAAGGGCGAGAGACCACCATAACGAGCCGCCACTTTGAGCACTTTCACGGGCTGGCGCGTGGCCGAGTCCACCGCATTGATCCGCGCCGTGATTTTTTCGCCGGCCGTCTGGCTCAAGACGATAAGCTTTTCCGCTTCCCCGGCCAGCGCCTTGACCTTGCGGCTGGCCACAAGCATCTCGCTGTACACGAAAAATGTGACTGGTACCGTCGGGGCGTTGCTCCAAATCGCGCGGCCTTCGGCGTCGGTCTCCCCTTCCCAATCGAGAATTTGCGCCTCCGTGCGGTAATTGTCGATGCGAGTGCTGGCGCCGGCCAGCGCCTTGCCTTCGTTGTCGGTGACGCGGAGCCGAAGCGGCTTGGCCGGCGGCAGGACGAGGCGCACCTCCGGCATCCCCGGCTCGACCTGCGCGACCACAGTCACTGTGGTGCGGCCCTCGGCCGACCCAGTGTAAATCCACTGGCGCGGGGCGCGATTGAGTCGCTCAAAACGCCCGTCCGCGCCGGTCAGGAATTCGGAGACGCGCACGATGTTTCCGTGGCCGTAGCCTTCTTTGATCTTCACGCCGGGGAGCGGACGACCCGCTTCATCGACAACCACGCCGCGGACGGTGACGCCATCCTTCAGCGCGAAGACCGCGTTCTGCTCCCGAAGCGCGGCAATCGAAACTATTGGATAACTGTTCAAGCGGTTTTCTTCCGGTGTGCTGAACGTCTCCCGTGATCCGTCAGATCGAAGGATCGTGATTTCCAAACTCGCCAAATCAGAGGGAAAATGAGCGAAGGACCAGTGCCCCGCCGAATCCGAGATGCTCGCCGGATTCTGTTCGTCTGTTTCCCACACTTCGGAATACTCGTGCGACTTCCGTTCGCCGGTTCCGATTGTGAAGCCGCGGTAACCTGAAGCCGACAGCAGCACCCGCACACCGGGCAGCGGCGTGCCGCGCTCATCACGGACCACTCCGCCGATTGCAATTCCTTTCTCCAATTTGATGGTGGCCTCTTTTGGAAGGGCTGCGTACACGTCGCCGCCGGAAGCTGTCCAGCCAACGGCGCGCCGGGCATAGTCCGGATGTTTTGCGGAAATGGTGAACAGGGACATGTCCCGGCGGACTTTGTCCGGTGGAAATGGCGCCTGCAAAAGGTATTGCCCCTGTCCGTCGGCGAACCGCCGTGGCTTGGGCTTGTCCCAACGGTCAACGTTCGGCGCGAATAGTTCCGCCTCCGGCACTGGCTTGCCAGTCTCCGCGTCCACAACCGTGATCCGGAGGGCGTGTGCCGGGATGTTCGTGCCGTTCGCAGTCGGTAACGGATCAGCGCCTCGACGCAACTCGCGGGTGTCGTTGGTTTTCGTCAGCGAAATCGTGTCCGCTGGTCCTTTAATCGCGGTTTTCTCGCCGGTGCGCTTCGGTGCTTGTGCGTCGGTCAGGCAGATCAAGCCGAGCAACGCGAGCAACGCCGCCGAAAACAGCCCCCATCTCTTGCCTGGACGAAAACCTGCAATCAGGCGGATGCGTCGATGCAGTTGTCCTTTGTCCTCCAAAATGCCCACCAGTCCAGGCGCGGCGGAGCGAGTCACGAATTTTTCGAGCAGTCGCAGGATCGTTCGGCCGTATTCGCGGTTTTCGCCCTCGCCAGCAGCCTCCAGTGCGAGCGCGTCGCAGGCCAACTCGCGGTCCGCGCGCCAGCGGGCGAAGCCGAGCCACACCAGCGGATTGAACCAGTGCAGGATTTGGAGAAACGCACTGAGCCAGTTGAGCGGCAAGTCCCAACGCTTGAGGTGCGCCAACTCGTGAAGGAAAACGAAGCGCAGCTCGTGCGGCGAGAACGCGGCGGTGAATCCCTTCGGCAATAACAAGCGGGGACGCCACAACCCGTGCAAAGCCGGGCTGGCGACATCGGTGGATTCGACCACGATCAGATGCGAGTGAACGCCCAACTGCCGCTGAGATTCCTCAAGCACCGCCAGCACCGATGGATCGTGCAGCGGCGGCAATGCCTCGAATCGCCAGGCCGAGCGAATGGAAACGATGGCAACGTGCGCCCCAAGCACAACGATGCCGGCGAGCCAGACACAGAGTAAAGCCAGCGACCAGGAAACCGGCTTGGCTTCCGCGCGGCTCGCGGCCGGGGCCGAAACTTGTCGCACCGCTGTTGGCGTCGCCGCAGCCAACGGTTTGCTGGCTTCCACGCGAGAAGGAGCAGCATCAGGTTGGGCCAGAACCCCAGATGGAGAAACCACGGGTGTGGCGGGATCGATTACCGGCGGTGGCGGTCCTTCCGATTGCCGCGTCGCCGGCTTCGCTGGCGCTGGCGCGACCGCGGCGCGGCGCGAGAATTGTGGCAGCCAATTGAAGATGCTGGTCGTGCTGCTGAAGGAAATCGGCAACAGCAACCGCGCGAACACCAGGAACCACAGCGCGCAAGACCAGCGTGGCGGGAGTTGTTTGCGAAACAGCCGCTGCACGAGAAGCACCACCAAGACCAGTACCCCGGCTTGCGCCGAAGTGCGGCCGAGCGCAACCACAATCTGAGTTGCATTCAACGGTCCCATCTTTTCCTCCCTCGCTGGCTGGATTCTCGATCAGCACCGTCTTCCAGCAAGCGCCGCAACGCGTCCAGGTCCTTCTTCGTCAGCCGCCGCTCTTCGACGAAATGCGCGAGCATCGGTTGAAGTGAGCCGCCGAAGACGCGCTCTAAAAACGATTCACTCGCGGCCTTCACGCACTCGCGTTCGGCAACCAGCGGCTCGTAAACGTAAATTCGGCCCTGCGGCTCGTAATCGAGCGCCCCTTTCCGGACTAGGCGGGCGAGCAACGTCCGCGCAGTCTTCGGGTGCCAGGTCGGGTCGGCCGTGACGAGTTGTTCGATAACCCCCGCGGCCGTAATGGGATGCTTCCCCCATACGACGCGCATGATCTTCCATTCTGTGTCGGTAATCTTCGGGACCGGTTTCATGGCCGCATTGCCCACAGTTGTAATCCACCTATCGACTACACCTGTAGTCCCGAAGAGGCAAGCACTTTTTTTAGGCTATTTTTTGGAGCGGCCCGCCGGCTGTATCCGCCATGGCCGTTGCGCGCGGACGACGGGTGGCCGCCTCAGGGTGGGGAAGCCGCCGCTGTGGAGGTTCCGGTTCCCGATCCGCCGCCGAGCAGATGGCGCGCGAAAAATTCGTCGCGGCGGCGCCGGCCGTAAGGGCTGGCGCCGGCTCCGTGGCCGGCGCCGGGAAACACAATCAACTCGAAATCTTTGTCCGCCTTGATCAGGGCGTTGACCACTTGCATCGTGCTGGAAGGATCGACGTTCTTGTCCAATTCGGCCACGGTGAGGAGGAGTTTGCCCTGGAGCTTGTGGGCCTGGGTGACGTTCGATTGCTCCTCATAATGCGGTCCGATGGGCCAGCCCATCCATTGCTCATTCCACCAAATCTTGTCCATCCGGTTGTCGTGGCAGCCGCAATCCGCCGCGCCCGCCTTGTAGAAATCGCCGAAGGCCAGCAACGCCCGCAACGCGGCCTGCCCGCCCGCCGAGCCGCCATAGATGCCGACGCGCGTCAGGTCGATCCGCGGATATTTCGCCGCCGCGGCCTTCATCCAAAGAATGCGGTCGGGGAAGCCGGCATCACCGAGGTTCTTCCAGCACACGTCATGGAACTTCTTCGAGCGGTTCGACGTGCCCATGCCGTCGATCTGCACCACGACGAATCCGAGCCTGGTCAACTCATCCTGCCCGTGGGAAGAGCGGAATGACTTCGGCACGAACGAGTCCTGCGGTCCGGCGTAGATGCTTTCGATGACCGGCGATTTTTTTGCCGGATCGGCCTTTTGCGGCCAGTGAATTACCCCGTAAATGTCCGTCACGCCGTCGCGCCCTTTGGCCACGAAACGCTCGGGCGCACGCCAGCCGGTGGCCGGCAGTTCCGCAATATCGGCTTCTTCGAGCCGGCAGACCCGTTGGCCATCCTCGCTGCGGCGCAATTCGTTGACCGGCGGCAAATCGACACGCGACCAGGTGTCGATGAAGAAGCGGCGGTCGGGTGAAAATTGGGCTTTGTGGGTTCCGTCGCCCTCGGTGAGAATGGTCAGGCCGGTGCCGTCGAAGTTCACCCGGCAGTAGTGGATGTAGTAAGGGTCCTGTTCCGGCCGAATGCCGCCGGCGCGGAACCAGACCTGTCGCCTCTCCTTGTCCATGTGATCGACCCCGCGCACGACCCATTCGCCTGTGGTGATTTGATTTTTCACCTGGCCGGTCTGGGCGTCGTAGAGGTAGAGGTGATTCCAACCGTCCCGCTCGGACATCCAGATGATCTCCCCGGTGTCGTCGAGATGCTCGGAGAAAAACTTGCCCGAGTAACAAATGAACGTCGCGCTCCGCTCATCCACGACGGGCTTTGTTACGCCGGTCCTGGCATCGACCGCCACGATCCGGAGCGCCTGGTGTCCGCGCTGGTTGTAGAGGAACGTGAAGCGCGAGGAATTGGAGCTCCAGCGCAGGTCGCCGATCGACCACGGGTTGGAGAACAAGGCGTCGTCGATGGCAATTTCCTGGTTCGCCTCCAGGTCGAACAAATGCGGCTTGCGAAGCGGCACCTCGTCGCCGGGTTTGAGGTAAGGATAAGACTGGAGCTTGGGTTGAAGCTGGTCTTTCGGCGAAGACTCGACGAGATAGACGGTGCGTTGCGTGCCCGGCTTGGTGCGCAGGGCAACCAGCCGCCGCGAATCGGGCGACCAATAGACTTCCGGCGCCGGGGTCTCCGGCTCGCGGAGGTCATACTCCATCTCGATGGCCCGGTCGCGCTGCGAGTCCCGTGCGTACGAACTGTCCGGGTTGGCGTCGAAAGTCAGTGGCCGCTCCTGCTCGGTCTTTAGATCGCGCAGGAAGAGATTGTGGCCGCGCACGACAGCCTCCCACTTGCCGTCGGGCGATTTAGCGGGCGGACCCTCGCGGCGTGAACGATTGCGGCGGCGCTCCGGCGCCGGCGGCGGCGAATCCTTGGCCTTCTCCGGCTTCGCGGGCTTCGCCGCCGTGATCTGGTAGGTTCCCAGGTCGCATTGCCAGGCCTCATCGTTGGCGACAAGTTCGACTGACTTGCCGTCGTCGGAGAACTTGAGGGCATCGAACGGCAATTGGTCCGGCTTAAGCGTCTTGCCGGTCTGCTGGTTTAAGGCTTTGGCCAGCCGCTCGTGGTCGAATGCCGGAGCGCGAGACCCCTGCACGGCGTCCACCAACACGAATTCATGCCGGTCAGCCGCAACGCTGACGCGGTACCAAAACTTGTTGTTCCCCTCGAACCAGTGTGGCTCGACCTTGTCGCGAAAAATCTTGGGCGCGCCGTTGGTTTGCGCCTCCTGGGCCGCGGCGCCGGCCGAAAGGAGGCACGCAAGGAGAAGGGTGATCGAACGTTGGGGAGGAGAGTTGGTAGTCATAGCGATCCGGGTTGAGAGCGTGTTTTAAAATTGTCGGCGGACACCGCGTGAGGGCACGCGGCCTACGGGACATGGCCAAAATCCGCAAGCCCTGTAGGCCCGGTCCCCTGACCGGGCGATTTTTAAAACACGCTCTGTGCCATTGAATACCGATGGCCGGCCGCTCGCCAGAAAGAATTTCCACCATCCGCTTGCCGGTGCGCATCCCAGTTTTTGAGCGTCTGGACTGACAGGTTTCATTAACACCCTGCTTTAGCTGGGTGCAAGCAAGGCCTTTGCATCTTAACCGTTTCAACGGTTTTGGACGACGGAAACCGCTGAAGCGGTTCAAGACATCGGGGCGCCGGGTCACACCCCGCTAAAGCAGGGTGTTAATGGGAGCCCCATAGACTCTCGGTTTGGATCGCCAACACGCCTATCCAGAAAGTGCGATGCGCTCCGCTCGCGGTGCTGGTTCCAAAGCCCAAGCCCATCAGCACCGGCCGGTGGCGATCGAGGTTCTCGTTGACAAAGAGCAGACGCGGTACAACCTCACGGACATAGCGAATCGCGCGGCGGCAAAGAGTCTGCCGCGCCGAGAGCGCCGGTTAAACGACTGAATAAAAACATTGACGGAACATCTCTGGTTTGAAGTGCCCAACCGCCGGGGGTTTGTGAACATCACGGGCACGATTGAACAGTTGGTGCGGAAAAGCGCGGTCCAGGAGGGGCTGTGCCTTGTGAACGCCATGCACATTACCGCCTCGGTTTTCATCAATGACGCCGAGGAGGGCCTGCTGCACGATTACGAGGTCTGGCTGGAGACGCTGGCGCCCCATGAACCGGTGGGCCAATACCGCCACAATCGGACGGGCGAGGACAACGCCGACGCGCATCTCAAACGCCAGGTGATGGGCCGCGAAGTCCTCGTGGCGATTACCAAAGGGAAACTGGACTTCGGACCGTGGGAGCAAATCTTCTACGGCGAATTTGACGGCAAACGACGAAAGCGAGTGCTCGTCAAGATCATCGGCGAATAACGCTGCGCGGCAGCGGCAGCCCTGAATCGGCAGCTCTGCGCGAAGCGCACCTACTGTAAAACGAGGTGGCCGACGGCTTCAGGATTTCAAGAAGCTAGGCCAGAACTCACTGATTCTCCGGCGGATGATGCTCCGGATAGAATCGCGTGAACTAAGAAAACTCATGGATTCCATCGGAGCCTTCTCGAACGCTAATTCTGCAAGGGTCCCCGGATCGGCTTGGATGACTTTGGTGACGCGCACCGGGTTCGGCGTTCGGCTGCTCCGGGCATCGGCATCAAAGACGAGAATCCAGCCCTTGCGAGTCCGCTGGCCGCTGGCTGCCTGTACGCCGGCAATGTGGCATGTCCCATCGGCTGAGCGGACGAGTTCCGGGGCACCCAAATGCGGCTGCCAGCTCTGCCACACGCTTTCAGGAATCGCGAGAATGCAGCCAGCGCAGTCCTCGTGATTGCCAAGCTGGAACTTAAAGAGAATCTGGTAAATCGTCCGCTTAAAAACATTCGCGATGTTGGGGCTTTGGATTCCGGCGCTCGCCCAATTCGGGTTCTGCTCCAACTGCGCGGCGAAGTCCTTGGGATGGAGTCTGAGGGCGTTGCTCAAACTGTCAGTGGCAGCGCGGTAGGAGCCATGGAAGTCCATCGTCTGGACTTCCAGAATTCCATGTTTGCCAATGTTGAGTTGGCCGCCGGCGCCGACGATTTCAACGAGCGTCGTGTCGAGTTTGAATTTCGGGGACTTCCTGCTGCCGGGAATGTCTATCTCTCCGCCTAGTTTGTCCATGAAGTAAACAAGCACACGGCTACCGCGGTCGATGGCGTTTCGAATCCGCTGCTGGATTCCAGCCTCGGACAACATCGGCGCGGGCAGGAGCAGAAAGTCTGAAGCGCGAGTCACTTGGAAAAGCCTCTTGGCGGAATCCCCCAGGATCGGACTTGTCAGGGTGCGATACGGGCAAACCACCCAGTCCATTTGCCTGCCACCCGCTTCGCTGGAGACCGTGCAAACTCCTCTCGAATTCTCCGATTTTACGCATTTCCGCCGCTCCCGCAGGGCCTCACTGAGGAAAGGGCAGCGTTCCTCTATCTGATCCTCAATCGCTTTGGGGGATTTGGTAACGGTGGGGAACACCCGGTGGCCGAACCACTCGCTTATGGAATTAGGCATGTCCTTGGTTGAGCATTATTTCCTTCGTCGCCAACGCGCTGGCGCTGGCGAAAGCTCGGCTCAAATCGAATCCAATGCCCCTTCGACCGGTCTTCAGTGCCTCGACGATCGCACGTCCGCTGCCGCAGAACGGGTCGAGCACGACGCCATCGTTCGGACAGGATGAAACGATGCGCGGGCGAATCAGTTCGGCAGGGAAAGTAGCGCTGTGGCCATTCTCGCCCGGGCGGCAGGGACTGGTGATAACGTCCACGTCTCCCGGTTCCGTGGCGCTCTTGTCGTAATAGTATTTCGCTCGCCCCTCCTTTGGACGCTTCACAAAGTGGAAAAAGTGTTCGTGAGCAAGGCGCAGCCGGTCCTTGTCCGGACGCGGAGGCAGGTTCGGCTTGAACCAAATGAGGTCGTTGCGAAGAATCCAGCGTGCGTCCTGCAAGGCGATGGCAACTCGTGCCGGAATCAGCAACAGATTTTTCTCCTGCCGGAACCCACCCATAGGCGTTTTGCGCCTCATCCTTTCCGGGCCGGCGAGCCCTTGCCGGCCGTCGGGGCGAATGCTCGCCCAGCGTGCGAAATAGGTGTCGCCGAGGTTGAGCCAGAGGTTGCCGAGAGGCTTCAGGGGCCTCCAGAGCCTGTTGAGAATCTCCGCCAAATGCCCGACGTACCATTCTGGCGTGGGTTCGAGACCGAAAAGCCCTCCGTGCCTGCGATACCAATCGTAGGGCGGAGCCTCTTCTACCGAGTTGCCGTCGTGTTTCCACGCCTTGATAATGTCCCAGTTGTGGTCGAGGTCGTAGGTGCGAAGTCCCCAGTATGGCGGGCTGGTGATGACCAGGTCAATCGAGTCCGCTGGAACCTGCGGGATGAGGTCAAAGGCGTCGCCGTTCAGGATGAGGCATCTGACGTTGGACAATTGCCCGCCAATGAATTCCGCAAGCAGCTTGGCCTCTGTGTCTCTGGCCGAATCGGCGACGAAGCCTTCTTGCAAAACAGCGGCTGCGACTCCGCACCGGCGCGCCTCCAGGTGCCTGCGCGCAGGTGATTTGTGCAGGAGGGTCGGGCCCCCTGCGGTTCCGTTCTTTGTCTTCATTAGTTTGTTGGCACCCATGTAAGCATGCTCAATGGAAGGAAGCCAGAGTGAATCGTCATCAACAGGCAATGAGCGACTAACACCTCCGCTCTCGCCAATTCTCTACGGGGCCAACTGGTAGCTGACGAAGGCGAGCTTGCGGCTGTCGGGCGACCACGAGGGGACGTTGATGGTTCCCTGCCCGCCGAACAGTTTGGCGAGCACTTCGATCTTCCCGCCCTGCGCCGGCATGAGGCGCAGCATCACCTCCTGATTTTCGGGATGGCCTTGCACCGCCATTTCGTAGGAGAGAAACACGATCCATTTGCCGTCGGGTGAAGGATGCGGAAACCAGTTGTTGTATTCGTCCGCGGTGACTTGCTCCTGCCCGGTCCCATCCGCGTGCATCCGCCAAATCTGCATCGTGCCGCTGCGCTCCGAATTGAAGTAGATGAATTGGCCGTCGGGAGAATAATCCGGGCCGTCGTCAAGTCCCTTCGCGGTGGTGAGCCGCGTCTCTTCGCCGCCATCCGCGGGAATAGTGTAAATGTCGAAGTTGCCATTGCGCTCCGCGCAGTAAGCGAGCGTTTTGCCGTCGGGCGACCAGCCGTGCCAATAAGAGGGACCCAACCGGGTGATGCGTTTGGGCGTGCCGCCGCTGATAGGCAGCGTGTACATGAGTGAATCCCGTGCTTCCGACTGATCGCTGATCACGAGTTGTGTCCCATCCGGAGAGATCCCGTGATCGTTGTTGCAACGGTTCGCAAAACCGGTGTCGATCCGTTGCGGTTCCCCGCCTGTCACCGGCACGCGGTAGAGGCGGCCTTGGCGGTTGAAGAAAAACGAAGCTCCATCACGCGACCAGTTCGGAGCTTCGATGTGGTTCGTCGTCCAATAGACGACGCGGCGGTCCTTGGAAGCAATCGTGACGGTTTCCAGCGTGCTGATCGATACGGGCTTGGTTACTGAGATATTTCCCTGGCTTAACTCCACGTTGGAAAATACCGCCTTCTCGAGGGCATTATTGTCGTGGGCGCAAACGGCAAGGCCGACGTAAAACGGCTCGTCCAACGAAAACCGGACCGAAGCTCCGGCCGGGTGCAGCGCCTCGCCTTCGCCGGCCAGCGACATCGACAAATACTTGCCACGTTTCTCAAGGCGCAGCCGCTTGGGCGCAGATAGATTGGATTGGATCTCGCGCGTAAGAGCGCCTTTGCTTTCGCGCGATTGCAGTGAGGTCAAACCGTCGCCATGCAAGGCCGCATCCGCGTAAGCGGCGTCGGCGTCGAGACTTTGGCGCAGCATGAGACAGGCCTTTCGATGCGGATTGCCGCCCGCTGCGACGAACGCAACATCCGCCGCCAGCGTCACGTCGCCGGAAATCTTTTTCCATACGAAATGAAAGGCGTCGTTCGTGAACCACATGTTTTCGCCGCCACCGGCGACGCTATAGCTTCGGCGCGCAGCATCGCATTCGACCGAGCCGGCGCGACGAGGGGCCCCGACGTCGGTGTGGCCGTCGAAGGTTCCAACCGCCGCGGCGCCGGTTTGCGCGCGCGCCGATTCCAGCGAGAGAAAGATCAGGACGCTGATCACAACGACCGGGGTCGGCGGGAAACGGTGCATTGCCCAATTACACCGCAGCGCCCGTTTTTGGCAACGAATGAGTTTTGGCGTCGCGTTCTGCGCGCTTGAGTCGCTCAGCCGACTGATTTAGGTTCTTCCCATGAATAACGGCCCCATCAAGAAACGCACTTTTACGGCAGTCGTTAAACAAGACTCGGGATGGTGGATTGGCTGGGTGGCAGAAATCCCCGGCGTAAATTCCCAAGGCAAAACCCGATCCGAACTCCGGAGAAATCTGCGTTCGGCCCTCAAGGAAGCGCTCGAATTCAATCGCGCGGATGCCTTGTCTGCCGCTAAAAGCAACTACGAGGAAGAGCCGATCCTGGTCAGTTCGCGCGTAACCAGTGAAGGTCGATTCGCCCGGGCAAGAGGTAGAACAACGGTACGAGCGAATAAATCCCGACGCTGATTCGGGGATCGACGAAGCCAAAGCCGATCGCGGCGACGTAGGCGGCCAGGCCGACCAGAATCCGGCCACTGGCCCGCCGCACCAGGGCAGGATCGATCTGGTGATCGACCAGCCGATGGCCGCGCGTCGCATACTTCCAGTGCGCCAGGAGAAACGAGCCGGAAGCAATCAGGTTCAGGCCGTAGAGGATCACGCCGGTGGTTGATTGCGGATGGGCGCCGATCACGGCCGTGGAAAAGGGCAGGAACGAAATCGTCATCAGGAAGAAAAGATTCAACCAAAGCAGCGGCCGGTCGGAGCGGTGGATGAAATGGAATTGGTTGTGGTGCCCGACCCAGAAAATTCCCGCCATGAGAAAACTCGTCACCCAGACCAGAAATTTCGGCGCAAGCCCGATCAGCGCCTGGCGCAAGGCGTGGTCCGGCGCGCCGGCCGGCAGATCGGGCAGCTTTAATTCCAGCACCAGCAAGGTCATGGCGATGGAGAACACGCCGTCACTCAACGCTTCAATCCGGGACTTGCCCAGTCCGATCGGTTTGCTGGCTTCCACGCGGAGCGGACAGTAGCGCGATCAGGCCGCCATTGCCAGAGAGCGATGGCGCGCCCGCGCGGACATTCAATGAGTTAGGCGTGTTTTGAAAATCGCCCGGTCAGGGGACCGGGCCTACAAGGGTGGTCCTACGGGCGGTCTATATTCCTGTAGGCCGCGTGCCCTCACGCGGCGCTTTAGTGGATATCTAGAACTCGCTCTTAACGGTTCAACCCGTGTCGCCGCAGCGCTTCTCTGACGGCGTCGCTGCCTGCGATTTCTTCGGGGAGCTTCGCGCCGGCTTGCATCAAAGCCTCGACCGTGGCCGGGTAGTCTCCCGTTTGCCGATGCCAGCCATCGTTAGAGCCGTGGATGGCCCAGCCGAGCGGCGTCGCGTGGAAGTCGGTGGAAAGCTGCTCCAGCGGCGGGTTGTAGCGGAGGATCACGCGGGCCATCTCCGCGTTCCCGTGCCACGCCGCCCAATGGAGCGGCGTCCCGCCGTGCTGGCCGGTGGCGCCAACGGGCAGGCCCGCCGCGAGCATCAGGCGCACGGCCGCGAGATTATTGTTCCGGGCGGCGTGGGCAACTTGCCGGCGGTAGGCCTCGGAAAGGCTGGCGACGAGTCCAGGCTGCTCGGCGAGCAGGGATTTCACCGTGGTTTCGTCGCCGCCGAGCCAGCAAGCCGCGAGCAATTTTAAATCGGCCGGACTGCGTTCCATGAGCAACTGGAAAACCTCGTCGTGCCCGAATTGTTTGGCCACCTGATGCGCCGTCACAAACCAACCGAGAGCCCACTGGTAAATGGTCCCACCGCTCCGTGGATCCTGCTTTGGGAAAAACTCTTCGCTGACGCAGATGCGGATGCAGTCCGGATCGGCATCGAGGTGTTTGCGGGCCAAACCCGCATCACCAAGCGCGGCGGCCATCAGGAGGTCGGTCTTGCAGCCGCGCTGAATCAAGTAACGCAACACCTCCTGGCGATCGCGCACCATGTATTGCGCGGGCGTCGATTCGTGGTCCACGTCGCGCGCTTCGATGTCCGCGCCGTGATCCAGCAGGTGCTCGGCAACCGCGACCGTGCCGGCAAAATGGAGCGGGGTTTGGCCGTCCCCGCCGCGCGCGTTCACCAGCTCCGGGTTGGCGGCGATGAGGGCGCGGAGCCGCTCGATCATTCCCAGCCGCGCGGCGGCATGCGCGTCCACGACCGCCCCGCGCTCAATGGCATACGCTGCCAGCTCCGGATTGGCGCCGTGGAGAAGCCCGAACCCACCCGCCCACCAGCGGCTCTTCGCGTTGATGTCGGCGCCCGCGGCAAGCAAGACGTCGAGCATCTGACGGCTCCGCGCCCTGGTGATGACCGGGGCATCGAAATCGGCCACCGGGTCGTTGATCTTCGCCTTGAGTTCGGGATGGCGTTCGAGCAGTTCGCGCATCAGTGCCGCGTCATCCGCCGCCGCGGCCTGCTTGACTAGATTGAGCTTTGGCGCCGGGCGAGACGGCATTGGCTTCGGGTCGCGGTCGTGGGGATTACTTTTGCGCGGCGCTCGGCTTCTTGAGCATCGGACCGAGCTTTTTGAGCGGCTCGATGTTGAACCGCTCGCCGACCACCGCGAGCTTCTCCGGCTTGAGGTCGCCCACTATGTTGATCAGCACCGCCTCGCGGTTGGCGTCCAAAACCGTCACGACCACCCCTTCCACGGCTTCTTCGCCGCGGAGTTTGGCGTAAATACCCACATCCTGGTTCTTTTGCTGCACCGCGACCACCCGTTCCCACCCTTGAGCGTCAAGCTCGCTGCGGATTGACTTGACCCGCTTTTCGACTTCGGCACGGTTCTGGTCGTCCAGACCGATGACGTTGACGCGAATGAGCTGAAGTCCGCGGATGAGTTCGGCGACTTCGGGCTGGTCTTTCTGGGCCAGCCGCGCGGCCATCGAGATCAGGTTGCTTTTGACCTGGACTTCCACAAATTCACCGCCTGAAACCGCCGGAGAAAATTTCCCGAAGTCAACGTATCCTGGCGCTGCTTTCTGGGCGTGAACCGTGGTGGCGATGAGGGCGGAAAAGACCGCGAAACAAAAGCTGTTGCGGATGATGTGCTTCATAATGGTTTGCGTTCGTTAATGGTTTCTAATTCACAGGGACCCCTGTCCCTCACCGGAAATACCCGGCAGCGGGGCCGCAAGTTGCAGAAAAATGCGCGGCCCGACCGGCCAAGTTACCTTGCCCCCTAGGCACACCTGCCCTTCTGGTTGGACCACTCGAGTTGCACCGTGTACCCATCCACCGTCTTGAAGTTCCACGCGCAGATGTCGCCGATCTCGCCGTTATTGTCGTCATACCAGCCGGACCCGGGAATCGGGTCGGTGATCGCTTCACACAACTCGTGGGAGCTGGTGCCGGTGAGCGCATCGAAGGCGTCCATGCCCCCGAGGCAACCGCTGCACGTCGGGTACGGCATGACCGCGTAATAAACTCTCCCGACATGGTTGTGGTAGCCGCAGTAGTTCTGGCAGGAACGGCTGCCGCCCATAATCGAGATGATGCCCGGATCCAGATAGATGAAATAAAGCGTGTTCGGGTTGTTCTTCGGCGCCAGTTTGGCCGCGATCCAGCGCTTGACCTGCCGCCGGATCGCCGAATCGGTGACACTGCCCACCGGCGCGTCCGCGCTGATGACTTTGGTGCCGATGAACGAGCCATGTCCGATCGTCTGCCGCCCCGCGTTGTATTCCGCGAGCTGATCGATCGCCGGGCTAGCCAGGATGGCTCGATAAAACTTGTTGAGCTTGTTCATTAAATCGGTCGAAGCCGGCGTCGATCCCCATAGCCTCCCCCAAAAGATGGTGAACACCTGGACGTTCGGAATGAGCGGCCCGTTGCGATAAGTAAGCTGGGCGTTCGCCGCCGCCGGATGCGGCTGACCGTCGAACAGGTCCTGTTCCCCGCCTTCGCGCTGCCGGCTCAGGTCATCGATGGAAACCGCCGGCTTGGGATGATGGAGCGGCACGACGCGGACGTGCTCGCCGGCTTCGAACTTTTTACTCTTGGGGGTGGGTTTGTTTGTTTTTTTCATAATGTGGATTGGTTTGGATGGTTTTGGTGAACTTCGGCTCGGGGGGTGGTGACCTCGGAGAATCTCCTGGATCGACGTTGGCAGTTTCTGGCTTCCGAGCTTCGCATTGGCGTCCCAGCCTGCTGTTACTTCCGCGTTTGGCCGCGTTCCATCCTGGCCTTGCTCTCGGCTGCCATGTCAAGGGATCTCGTGCTTTCGCCGCCACATCCTGGATGTAACCAGGATCATCTGTTCGTTGCCCACGACAAAACCTTGGGTGTCCGTCTCGGGGTTGTTGAGCGGCTGGAACTGCGTCAGCTCAAACCCCCACGCTTTCAACTGGGCGCGCACGGCGTCCTCGTCCAAATACTCCAACTGGGCCGCTTGCGCCAGCGCCAAGGCGTTGCCCGGCTCCCATCGCGTGGGATTGGCGTTAAAGGTGTCAAACGGCTTGCTCATTGAAGTTCTTCCGGTTTGATTCTGACCGACTGGGTTAGGAGCCGTTCATTGTTCGTCAATGTTTAGGATGGAATTGGTCTCACGAAACCAGGCGAGAACAAAAGCGATGGGTGAACCCCCTGCCCTCGGCCTGCTGCTTGCTTAACAGGCTGTTAGCTATGTCCGGCTCTGCCCGCCCGGCTGACTCCAACTTACACAATGACCGGCCGTTGCGACCGCGGCGGCAACGGCAGGCGGGCCCCGGCGGCGGCGCCGCCGGCACCCAGGTTTACACCGCAGCTCTCGTGGAGCAACCCGCAGCCCAGGTTAGGCTGACAGCGATGTTTTCCCCATTCGCTTGGCCTTCGCCCACCGCTTGCGGGCCGCCTCAGCCAATCGCGCGCGCCCAGCCGCGCTAATCATCCTCACGGGGCTGGCCGACGGTCTGACGACCGCCATGGCGGTTCCTCTCACCCTGGCCCAACGGGCTCGTTGGGCGGCGGCGATCCTGGCCCTGGCCGCGGCGCTCATCGTCCGCCTCCGGCCGGGAGCCGGTGCCGCGGAAGCCGCGTTCGGAGCTTTCCAGATGTTGTTTAATTCGTTTGCCAGGACCTCGATCTTCTCTTTGATGGCCAGGGCCTGTTTTAATTGCTGCACCGATAGGTCGGATGCTGAATTGGTTCTCATAGTTTTCTTGTACGGATTCGGACAGTTAAAGTCAAGCCACCTGAACACCGGCTTGAAGCTTGACCTGATTCGACAGTAACAGCCCCAAAGAAGCCATTTATCCAGGCACCCTGTCAACGTATTAATTTAGGTAAGATCGGGCTGGGTCCGGAGTCTCACACAAACCGCTGTTCCACCCGTGTTTTATCCGTGGCTCAGTCTCAAATCCTTTTGGCCGGCTCATTCCGATTGCGTAAAACTTTAGCGTTGTGCGGACCAGACTCACCCAAGGGTGAACGATAACGCGGTCAGATTCCGTCGGCGAGACGCCGACGGGTGTGACCGAGACGGTCGCGCTTCCCTTTCCTTTGCTAATATTCCGCCTACTGCGCAAAATACGCTCAATGGGAATCCGACGGCTGGCCGCTCCTTGACAGCCGGTTGTCCCACGGCCCGCTAACCTAATTCACGAACGACGCCTCGTTCGTCTGCAACAAGGCGTGCGCGTATTCCTCCCAGGCCGTCAGCGGCTCGCGTGGCCGGCCGCCACCCCGCCGGAACGGCTGTTTGGCGCTGTCAGGCGGCCCGTTGGTCGGACGAGGCGGGGTGATGTTCGCCACTAGCATTACCTTTTCCCGCGATGGCTCATCGGCTACGAACTCCAGCCCCAGGCTGCTCTCTTCTTCGGTCGGCGGCCGTTGATAAATCAATTCGTAGAGCAAGCCGATCCGGTCCCGGCCCGCCTTCAGCTTGCGAAAATCCGGGCGCGCGACCAGGTTCTTGGCCTGTTCCACCACCAGTGGGTTGTTCATGAAAAACAACGCCTGCTGCGGGACGGTGGTGAGATGACGCTTGCCATTGGTCATCGCCGGGTTGGCGAAATCGAAGTTGATCAGCATCTCGGCCACGTTGGCCCGATCCACAAACCCGTAGATCGTCCGCCGCGTTGAATAAGGCTCTTTGGTAAGTTGGACGGGCCGGCCGTACATGGTCCGGTCCAGCGCGCCGCCAATGGCCAGGAGCGAATCGCGCAGCGGCTCGAATTCCAGCCGCCGAATGTTCGCCCGCCAGAGCAGCCGATTGGCCGGATCAATCTGGGCGTAGCGCGGATTGTTCGCGCTGCTCTGCTGATAGACGCTTGATAGCATGATCAGCCGGTGCATTTTCTTGAGGCTCCACCCTCCCTCCAGAAACCGGGCGGCCAGGTAATCCAGCAGTTCCGGGTGGCTCGGCGGCTCGGACTGCGTGCCAAAATCGTCCGGCGTCGTCACCAGGCCCTCGCCGAAATGATGCAGCCAAATGCGGTTGACCATCACCCGGGCCGTGAGCGGGTTGCCGACGCTGGCGATGGCGGCGGCCAGTTCCAGCCGCCCGCTGCCGCCCTTGAACGCGGGCCGGTTGCGCGCCGACAACACTTCCAGGAACCGGCGCGGGACCACCTCGCCCTTGTTCCCCGCTTCGCCTCGGATGAATACCGGTGAGTCGTGCGGCTTGGGCAAGTCATCCAGCACCATCGCCCGCGCCGGGGCCGCCGGGTCGTGCATTTCGAGCTGGGCGACCTTGCCGCGGTTCTCGCGCAGGTACGGTTGCAACTTCTTGATCCCTTCCTGGTCGCGCTTCTTTCGCAGCTCTTTGAGTCGGGCGTCCAGCGCCTCCTTCTCTTTTTCCAGCGTCATCCGTTTCTGGAAATACACCTCGTAGTCCGTCGTGTTGGCGACCTTCTCGATCACCGGCTCAATGGCCGGCTCCCGGCAACTTGCAAAGACCCCGTGCAGCGAGTAATAATCCTTGGTCGGAATGGGATCGAACTTGTGGTCGTGGCAGCGGGCGCACGCGACCGTCAGCCCCAAAAACGCCTTGGTCACGACATCAATCCGATCGTTGATGATGTCATTCTGCATCTCCATGAAGCGCTCGCCGACCGTCAGGAAACCGAGCGCGGCCAGATTCGTGCGGTGCAGCGAGGAAGGCAGTTTGTCCGCAGCGAGTTGTTCGAGGATGAACAAGTTATAGGGCTTGTCCTCGTTGAAGCTGCGGATCACGTAATCGCGATAAGTCCAGGCATAGAAGTAATTCGGGTCTTCGCGTTGCCGTTGGATGTCGCCCTTGGTGTCGCTGTAGCGGGCCGTATCGAGCCAGTGTCGGCCCCACCTTTCCCCGTAGTGCGGCGACCGAAGCAGCCGATCGACCACTTTGTCGAATGCGTCGGCCGAGTCATCTTTCAGGAAGTCCTGTACCTCCTCCCGCGTCGGCGGCAGGCCGATCAGGTCGAAGGTGGCCCGGCGCAGCAGGGTTCGCTTGTCCGCCGGCGGGTTGGGCTTCAATCCCTGCTCCGCCAGCTTGGCGAGAATGAAATTGTCAATCGGGGTTTTCGCCCAACCGCTGTCAGGCGGGTTCGGCGTCGCCGGCATTCGCATGGGTTGCCAGGCCCAATGCTTTTTGCCGGGATCAACCCAGGCTTTTTGCCCGGGACCGGTGATGCGCGGGTCGGGCGCGCCCATTTTAACCCAAGCCACTAAATCGGCGACCTGGGCTTCGGGAAGTCTCTCCCCTTTGGGCGGCATCTGCAGGTCGGCGTTGGTATAGCGCACCGCCTCGATGAGCAGGCTCCGGTCGGGATCGCCGGGCACGATGCCGGGGCCAGTCTTGCCCCCCTTGAGCAAGCCTTCGCGGGTGTCGAGGAGCAATCCTCCTTTGACCTTCTCCGCCTGCTGGCTGTGGCATTTGTAGCAATTGTTGGCGAAGATCGGGCGAATCCGGCTCTCGAAGAAATCAAGCTGCGCGCGCGATTGCTCCGCCCCCAGAGCACCCGCACCCAGGACTCCCAGCGCGACCCAAACTGCGGCAGCCGCCCCCTTCATGCCATGATGCCCTTGACGACTTTGCCGGCGACATCGGTGAGACGAAAATCACGGCCGCTGTACCGATAAGTCAGCCGCTCGTGGTCGAAGCCCAGCAACGCCAGGACCGTCGCGTGCAGATCATGGACGTGCACTTTGTTTTCCACGGCGGCGGCCCCGAACTCGTCGGTGGTTCCATAGACGCTCCCGCCCCTGACGCCGCCGCCGGCGAGGATCGTCGTAAACGCCTTGCTGTTATGGTCGCGGCCGGGATTGTCACCGCCGTTGCGGTCGCGCGTCGGTTTGCGCCCAAATTCTCCGCCCCAAATGATCAGCGTGCTGTCGAAGAGGCTCCGTTGCTTCAAATCGGTGATGAAGGCCGCCAGCGGTTGGTCGATCTCCTTCGCCCGCTCCGGCAGCCGCTCCTCGATGTCCTGGTGATGGTCCCATCCTCCCGCCCAGACCTGGACAAAGCGCACCCCGCGCTCGATCAACCGGCGCGCGATGAGAAGCTGGCGGGCCTGGTTCGTTTTGCCGTAAAGCTGGCGCACGCTGTCAGGCTCCCGGGTGATGTCGAACGCGTCGGTGGCTTCCGTCTGCATCTTGAACGCCATCTCGTACGCTTGCAGCCGGGCCTCCAGTTGCGCGTCCTTCTGCAGATTCTGGCTGTGCAGTTCGTTGAGCTTGTGGACCAGGTCCAATTGCCGCCGCTGCTCGGGCAGCACCGTGTACTGGCTGCGGATGTTCTCGATGATCCGGTCCACCGAACCAACCTGCGTGTTGATGCTCATCCCCTGGTACACGCCGGGTAGAAATGCCGCTTGCCAATTCGCGCTCCCGCCGGCCGGAATACCTCCCGGACGAAGCGAAATGTAGCCGGGCATGTTCTGGTTTTCCGTTCCCAGGCCGTAAAGTAGCCAGGAGCCTAAGCTGGGCCGCGCCAATCGCAGCGAACCCGTGTTCATGAAGACGGTGGCGACTTCGTGCGCGGGAATGTCCGTGTACATCGAACGGATGACCGCCAGATTATCCACCAGCTCGCCCAACTTCGGAAAAACTTCGCTCACTTCGATCCCAGACCGCCCCTTGCGCGCGAACTTGAACGGCGAAGCCATCGCCACGCCGCCCGTGCCCGGCAACTCTTGGCCATCGTATTTGGCCAGCATCGGCTTCGGGTCGAAGGTGTCCACGTGCGAGGGCGCGCCCTGGGCGAAAATGTGGACGACGTGTTTGGCCCTGGCTGGGAAGTGCGGGGACCGTGGCGCCAGCGCCGAAAGGGCTTCGGCATCCTGGACCGGCGCGGCCCCCGGGCTCTCCTCCGCCAAAAGGGTCGCCAGGCCCAAAGCGCCAAACCCCATGCCGGCCCGCTGGAGGAATTGGCGGCGGGTCAGGAAGAAATCAGCCGGCTTGGACGCATGCCCCTCGACATACTTGCGGTCACTGTTCATGCTGTTGCACCATACCATGTCGGACGCGTTTGGCGAGCCGGCGGTTTCACCCTGGAATGAGCGCCATCAGTTATCTCAAATGTTCGTGCCAGCAATGCGGCCGGCACATCGAATTTCCCGCCGACGCCATCGGCACGTCGGTCGATTGTCCCCATTGCGGCTGGCCAACTGAACTGACACTGCCCGCCCCGCCGGAACCATCAGCGCCATCCCCCAGGAACCTCACCTGGCCGGTGATCGGCTTGTGCGTCCTGCTCTTCGGGTTGATCGCTAGTTTTGTGGGGCTGAGGATAGTCAAGAAATTGGCGCTCAAGGACCGATCGGGAAGGTCTGGCGCGCTGGCCGCCAAATCCACGAACAGCCTGGCTAAGACCGGATCGCCCGCGGTCACCGCCGCGAGCATCTCCACCAACGATTTTATTGTCGCCGGAGACAGCAATTTTGTTTATGTCATCGGCAGCGTAAAGAACGATTCGGACCGGCAACGATTCGGCGTCCGCGTGGACCTGGACCTATTCGATCAGGCCGGAGTGAAAGTGGGTCGGACTTCCGACTACCGCCAAACGCTTGGACCGAAAGCCGATTGGCGTTTCAAAGCCCTCGTCCTCCAGTCCAAGGCCGCCTCCGCAGCTCTGGCCTCGATCAAGGAAGAGTGAGGGGCGGGCGAGCCTTGTCGACTGGCCAGGGACGGTCGCCGAGATCGGTGGAACACTGCTGAGCGACGTTGACAGCCAAGCCCGACGAGTCCCAAGCCCCTGGCGGTCAGGGCCAGCCCTAAAGGCAGTGCCGCGATTCGACTGCCCTTCTCGCAGTCCGAGAATCAGGACAGATCATGTCTGGACGTTGTTGGACAACGTTGGTTTGCTGCGTCATGCAGATCAAAGAAACCGATTTTGAAAGTCAGGAGATCACGCTTGATTTCCACCGATTCAGCCATTGCACGTTCCGGAGCTGTCGGCTGCGCTTTCATGGTTACGAGGCGTACGAGGTAATCAGTTGCAAATTTTTAAACTGCCAGTGGGATTTTGCAGGACCCGCTTTACTAGCTTTCGAGCACCTGAAACGGCTTTACGCTTCCGGTGACGCCGAGTTGAGGGCGAACGTGGACACGAAGCTTGCGGAGATTCGCGGCCAAGGTGCCAAGTAGCGTTCCGAACGCTTCCTTTTATTGTGAATTTTCGAGTCAACTTCATAACGGCTCTCTGTACTGGGTGCGCCCGATTTGGCGGTACCTCGCGTCAATAAACGCGGTGAGTATGGACGGTTTTTCGGCGCTGTTAAATGAATTCTGCCGAAAGTGAGAGCTTGCACACCGTTGAACAACCTTGACAGCCATGCCTGGCCGGTTTCCAATATGCCAAAGCCACCGAAAACCTATGAAAACGCCACCAATCAAACTACTCGCCGCTCTGCTGTTCCTCGCAAGCTGCGCTCACCTGCAAGCAAGGTTCGTGACCTTGACTGTAAACGGCAACCCGAATGCCGGGCCGACAAACCTGTTCGCTCAACTCACTATCCAATCGAATGAAGTTGCTACAGTCCGTTGGCTCGCCGACGGTGGTATTTTCTTTATTGTAGTCAAGGACGGGGTTCCCGTACAAATCTCCTCGATCAGCGGCGGACCTGTACCTGTCATTGTAGGGCCCGCAGTGTTCCAGCGTAAGCCCAACGGTTCCGGTGGCATAGGTTTCTGCACCATCGAAATAACGCCCGAAAGCTTCCCGCCCGACAAAACCCTCATTATTCCCGAAGGCACCGGCGCGAACATCACCTTCGAGTGTTCAACCAACCTGCTCGACTGGAACTCTGTATGGCAGGGCACCTACACCAACGCGCCTTCCAATAAATTCTTCCGCATCCGCGCCGACCGGCTGCCGTGACGCGGCTTGAAGCGAGGCCAAGAGGACGGGCCGCGATTCGCTCGACCGAGCTCGTTAGCAGCCTGTTCAGAAAGTAGCAGCCGACGTGAGGAGGCTCTGGTATCGCTTCTGTTTCCGAGGAAATTTGAGCCTCGTTACCTCGGCTGCTACGGGAGGTGGCATTTTTCAACGGGCTGTTAGGCGGCGTTGGCTTTGGTGTCATTTTTATCTTCTCTGTTTTCCGCGGTGCTCGGCACTGCATGGATGACGGTCGGCGGCGTCTGATGCCGCAACAGCCAACACAGTAAAAGGGAAAGAGCCAACCCGATCGCAGCCGTGCCAGGGTAAGGAACGCTCGGCTCGAAGTAAAAGCCAAAGCCAAGTCCGCCGCCGAGCGGCAGCATCTCAATCGCGCCGAGGATGAACAAACGAACTCGGATATTCCGAGGGGTGACATCTGACCATCGCGGCCCGCCCCCAGCGACAAAACCGGGCGTGGGGCCGGAACCTGCTCGCGGTGCAGGCCGAGTCAAATCTTTGGCTAATAAATACCAGTGACGCACAGGCGGCCTAGCGAACGAAGTTTTTGGGCGGCGTTTTCATTACTGGACCCACTCGCTCAAAACAGGCTCGTGGGTCGGATATGGCCAGTTAGGAGGCGCCAATGTGCCCATCTGTCATCTTTGCAGTGCGGCTGCAACGTGGATGCAAACCAACGCGGCGAACACGGCCACGACGAGCCAGTCGCCGCGTCGCTGGCCGAGGTAAAGCTGCGTCGCCGCTCTCACAAACCAAAAGCCGGCGATCCATCCCGCCAGCCATGCGCCCCCATTGGTGCGCAGCCAGCGTCCGGATAGCAGGTCGCACACTCCGATCGAGAGAATGGTGTAACTGACGCAGTGGTTCATGACCCGCACAACACCGAAAAGCTCTGGCCGTCTGAATTCGTAGCGGTAGAACCACAGCCGGAATGGCGGCACTGCCGGCCCCTCGCCCGACAGCGCTTCACGGAATCCGAAGCGTTCAGGGAACGTAAAGTGAAGCACTCCGAGCACAATTGCGAAAACCGCCGCCGCGTAGATCAGGATGGCCAGTAGAGTCATGGATGATTGTGCTGGCCGCCTGCCCGAGCGGAAGCATCACAGGCGCCGGTAGAACAGAAACGTCCGAACATGCGGCCGACTCGCACTCGATGGCGAGCGAAGAGCGCGTAGGCTCCGTCGAACAATGAACGAAGCACAGGCCAGCCAGTCGGCGCCAGGAGCCAGCCTAACTCGACCGCGCGATACGCCTGCCGGAACACCTCAACTTTGCGGACGATGCGCCCATCGGGAAAGACGCCGTGGATGACACCCATGACCTCCTCGCGAGTCGCGCCGTACAGCGAGGGGTCAAAATCGGGTGACGCGACGTCCTCGAAGGCCAGATGGCCGTGGCGATTCCTGCGCTGCAACCATCGCACTTCCCGTTGGCAGAACGGGCATTCGCCATCATACAATAATTTGAAGCGCCACTCGCTCATTAGACAGGGCATCGCCGCCTAACAGTAATCGTGCTGGGACGTTTTCGGCCTATTCCCTTTCATCGCAGGATGATTACGCTTGGGAGAAATCCTTTGTCCAGCGCAATTTGGCAAGGAGGCGGGCGAATTCCCAGGTACGCCCGATGCGGCGGTCGCGCCACGATTCACGGCGGTAGAGCGCTGTTGGTGAAAGGCAGATTCCGTCGGCGAGACGCCGACGGGTGCGACCGAGACGGTCGCGCTCCCCTTCCCTGGGCTAAGGATTCAGGTTGGCGTTTATCGGGCTTTGGTGCCGGTGGCGGGACTCGAACCCGCACGACGTTTTACGGTCCCAGGATTTTAAGTCCTGTGCGTCTGCCATTTCGCCACACCGGCGAGAGCTTGGCGCCAATCTCTGATTGCAATTTGCGGAGATGAGCGGCTCTGGCACCGCGCTGCTCCAACGCCATCCGGTCCAAACTGGGGACAAGCAAGCCGCCCAAAATGGCTGGCAACGTCAACTCTCATCGCCGGGCAATTTATCAGAAGCTCAATGGACCGGCCAACAAGATTTGGCAAGTGTGGTCATGGCACGAGTCCGTAAAACCTGGCCGCGTTCCGGCCCATGATTTTCCGGCGGACAGCCTCGGGAAATTGCAGCAGATAATCACTCACGAGGCCGGCCACTTCTTCGTAGCTGGCGGCGGCCAGGCAGACCGGCCAGTCCGAGCCGAACATCAAGCGGTCTTCGCCAAACGCGGCGAAAACCAGATCGAGATAAGGCCGGAAATCCGACGACCGCCAAACGCCCCAACGGGCCTCGGTGACCAGCCCGGAAACCTTGCAATAGACGTTGGCGGACCGGGCGAGTTCCTGGATGTTCCGGTCCCACGGCGAAATTTTTCCGTCCTTGATGAACGGTTTGGCGATATGATCGAGCACGAATTTCTGTTCCGGGAATTTTCGGACCACCTTGACCGCCACCGGCAGATGGCGAGGGAAGAGCAGCAGGTCGTAGGTCAGATCGAACTGTTTCAATTTGCCAAGCCCGCGCAGAAATTCGGGCCGCAGCATGAAGTCGTCGTCCGGCTCGTCCTGCACCACGTGCCGCACGCCGACAAATTCCGGGCGCCGCGCCAGCATCGCCAAATCTTCCTCCACGCGATCGGATTGGAGGTCCACCCAGCCGACGATCCCTTTGACCCGCGGCTCCCGCTCCGCCAGACGCAGCAGCCAGCGGGATTCCGCGATCGTTTGCCGCGCCTGCACGGCGATGGAACCGTCCAGCTTGAGCCTGGCCAGTTCGCGCGCCAGATCGGCGGGGCCGAAATCCCGGCGCAGGCCCTTCATCTCGCCGCTGATCCACGGATAGTGCCGCGCGTCGTAATTCCAGAAATGCTGATGCGCGTCGATTCTCACCGCTTCACCTTCGCGCGGTCCTTCATCCATATCTGGACCTCCGTGCCGGCCTCTCACTCGACGTGGACCAGCGCCTTGATCACGGCGGTCTCCGGCTTTAACCATTTGGGAAATTCTTCAATCAGATCGTCGAATCGCGCGTGGTGCGTGATCCAGGGCCGCGTGTCGATCTTTGCGTCTTCGATCAGTTTGATGATGCGGGTGAAATCCTGGGGCAACGCATTGCGGCTGGAGAGCAGCGTCAGCTCTCGGCGGTGCATCAGCGGATGGCCGAAGCAGACCTCGCTCGTGGTGATGCCGACATAGACCAGCTTGCCCGTAAAGCCGGCGTAGTTGAGAGCGTTCGACATCGATTGGTGACTCCCGGTGGCGTCGATCACGACCGTGGGCAGTGTGCCGCCGGTTAATTCCTTGAGGGTTTCCAGTTCCGAACCGTCGCCTTTGGACTGGACCATGTGGTCCACGCCCATCGTCTGCTTGCAGAAATTCAGCCGTTGGTGGTTCAAGTCCAGGACGATCGTCCGCGCGCCGCTGAGTTTGACGAACTCGATCACCGAAAGGCCAATCGGTCCGGCGCCGATCACGAGGACGTTTTCTTTCGGCAGCGGATTGCCGCGATTGACCGCGTGACAGCCGATGGCGAGGGTCTCCACCAGCGCCAATTGGTCCAGCGTAAGCCGGCTCGAGGCGTGCAGCTTGCGCGCCGGGACGACGAACTGCGGCCGCATCCCCCCATCGGTGTGCACGCCCAGCACCTGCAAGTTTTCACAACAATTGCTCGCGCCGCGGCGGCAGGCGAAACATTCCTGGCAATTGATGTATGGCTCGATGGAACAGCGATCGCCGGGCTTCACGTTCGTGACGCGCTCGCCCACCGCCAGCACCTCCACGCCCAGTTCGTGACCGGGGATGCGCGGGTAACTGTAGAACGGCATCTTTCCCAGGAAACCACTGTAGTCGGTCCCGCAAATGCCGACGCGATGGACGCCGACGAGCGCCTCGCCCGCCGCGGGCCGGCGCGGCGGCTCAATGTTCGCGATGGAAAATTGCACTGGCTTCTCGAGCCGGATCGCTTTCAAGGTGTTTGGTTGGACTGTCTGTGCGGTCGAACGATGGCCGCAATGGGTGTTCGCTGATTTAGAAGGCGCCTCGAAATAGTCACGTCTTTGAGAATAATGGCGGTCGTCCAAAATGCGATCAAGGGCAATTCCGACCCAGGCTCAGGCCACGGTGAAGCGGGGTGAAGGGCGGCGCTCTGGAGCTTGGCGGTTTCCCTCATTATGGCCTGCGTATCAAGTAAGCCCTCAACTTTGCGAGCGCCTGGGCGCGATGGCTGAGTTTGTTTTTCACCTCCTCGCCCAGTTCGGCGAAGGATTGGTCGTGGCCAAGGGGTATGAAAAGCGGATCGTAGCCGAAGCCACCCCGCCCGCTGGGCGCAAAACCGATGCGGCCTTCGCAGTCGCCCTCGAACAGTTGCGGACCGCCGATGCCACCAGGCGGCGTGATTTCTACGAGCGTCAGCGCGCAACGGAAGCGGGCGGTGCGCTTTTCGTGCGGCACACCCGCCAGCAGACGCAAAAGCTTCTCGTTGTTCGCAGTGTCCGGAGAATTCTCGCGGGCGGCCTCCGACGAGCTGTGCTTGCCCAGGTCCAGAGCGGCGAACCGCGCGGAATGCACGCCCGGCGCCCCGCCCAAAGCGTCCACCTCCAAACCGGAATCATCGGCGAGCACCCATTTCGGGAGACCTTGGCGCGCGGAGTTCGGTTTAGGGAGCCGTGAATGCCAGCGCGCGAGCTCCACGGCTTTGCGCGTCGCATTGGCCGCGAAGGTGTCCGCGTCTTCAACGGCCACGGGCGCGCCGGGAAAGTCGTGCAGAGTCAGATAGCGGAACGGGCCGGAGAGAATGGCGCGAATTTCCTGGACCTTGTGGGTGTTGCGCGTGGCGATCAACAAGGCGCGGGCATCGTCACTGTTGGCAGCGGGCACTTTCGAGCGGAGAAGCCAGCCGTTACGGAAAGGCCTCGGCTTTGTAAAAGCGGTGGCTCAGGCTTGGAGATAGATCATCCGTGAAGGTGATGATGCTGGGACCGCCGGGCGCCGGAAATGCGTTGGTCCCGATTGGCGACCAACTGCCGGGGGACAAATCAGGCGAGGCAAAAATCACGCAGGTTTCGCCGGGGTTGCCGTCCCGGATGTTGAATTGGAAGCGGCCGTCTGACAGGAAATGCAGTGTATCAATGGTCGGCGCGACGATCGTGATCTTGGGACCGGCGTTGGTCAGGGTGCGGCCCAGGTTATCCGTGATCGCGGCGCTCAAGTCGTAGGAGCCCGCCGCCAGGTTCGTCGCCGAAAAATTGAAGGGGCTGTTGGTCACCATGCCGAGGAGATTGGCGCCGGCGAAATAACTGGCTCGGACGACGTTCGATGAAGCCGACGCCTGAATGTCGAGGGATGAGCCGGCAAAAATTCTAGCGCCATCGGGCGGGCTGGTGATGTTGAACGAAACCACGCTGATGCTGCCGGTCTGCTGTGGGGCGATCGGAAGAATAACCACATGCTGCTGGCACATGTAGGGATAGTAGCCCGCGTTGCTCAAGGTGAAGGAGAAGTTGGTATTGGCACTGAACAGACCGCTGGACCATAAACGATTCGTCACCGCAACGCGGTGGGTCGTATCGTGAGCGAAAATGCCCTTGTTCGTCCAACTCACTTTATCACCGGCATTGATCACCAGGTTGGTGGGGGTGAAAAAGTAGTCGCCGATCCGGACGCCGACCGTCGCGGCATTCACAAGCTGGCCAGCCAAGCTCCCCAGAATTGCCAGGGCAAGGAGCACTCGGCGGGGTCTGAAGTGCTTCATAAGGCAGTTGTGTAAATCAGGCGATCGTCACTCGTTCATGGGAGTGCGCAATACCATACCGGTTTATCGGCAAATTTCAATTTCAATCTCAAACCCGGAGGCACGACGATAATCGCCGCCCGCGCTTACGAAGATTCGAAAGTGGCAACCGGCTCACCCAGTTGCCTGGGAATCTCCGCGACGCGATAGCCGAAACCGGGGCCTTGCAGCGTGGAAAGGTCAACGTTCCCATGGCGCCGCCGATAAAGCCCCGGATGCACGGCGGCCTCGCAGTTCGAGGCCTGGGGATAAAACTGCATCCCGTTGGTTTCCACGCCCATGATCGTGCCGGCGTGCGCGGCCAGCAACAGGTGGGGAATTTGGGCGAGCATCGGGTTGGTGAGGTCTTGCACCATCAGCGACAGGCCATGCGCTTTGCCCCAGCAACAACTGAGGAGCGCGCCGGTCTGGGTTTTGCACGTTTTCAGCGCCACGCCCGTCCAGCCAAGTTCACGGCCCAGGCGCACCATCCGCCAATCGTGCGCGCTTTCGTCGAGAAAGAGCGGTTTGCGGGCCGCGACGCTGCGCACGTCGATCCGGTGCGGCTCCAGTTCGTAGGGAAATGGCTGCTCGACGTAGAGGAGCATGCCGTAGAGACGGGGCGCTTCATCGCGCAACCGGTCGAGCAGCGCGTTGACGTAGGCGGGGTCGGTGACGGTGCAGTTGAAATCGGCGCTCAACCACTCCACGCCGTCGGCAGAGCCGAGGTTGCCCACCCTGGCCAGCCGCGCATAATCCCACGCCGCGTCGTTGCCGCGGAGTTTGACCTTCAAACATTTCAGGCCGTCGCGTTGGATCCAGTCGTGGAGCAGGACCGGATAGCCGTCCTGCGGTTCCACGCCGGTTAGCTCGGCTGGCTCGAGCAAGTCCAGACCGCCAACCAAATGCCACGCCCGGAGCTGGTTCGGGGGCCGGGCCACCAGGAAGTCGGCAGGAAACTTGCCTTTGAACGAAACCGCCGCGCCGTCGGCGGGGGTCAAGAACTGGGCGAGATCGCGATTGAGGAATTCGGCGTCGTAGGTTTCATAGACCGGGCGCTGGTGAATTTGGCCGTAGGCATCGTGCAGCGCGAGGTCGAACAGCGAGCAGCAGATCAGCGCCGCCAGCCACGGCATCGGTTCGCCGATGGCCTGGTTCTGTTGGTTAAATCGCGCAAGCAACACTGGCAGGAGTTCCTCCTGAAAATCATGGCCGATTTCCAGGGCGTGGCCGCTGCCCTCGAAGGCGGCCCAAGCCTCGGCGAGCCGCAGGCAGAATTGTTTGAACGCCTGGTGCCGCGGTTCGTAGGGAAACCGGCCCGGCCAGGCCCATTGCACGCCCAGCGGCGTTTCACCCCATCCCTCGGCCCGGCGTCCTCGCATGTCGGCGACCGTCACGCAGGCGCGGGCGCAGGTGACCGAGGTGACGGTCTCATGACCGAACTTCAGGGGGATGCGGTTCTCAATCGGAAGGAAGTAGAGCTTTGTGCCCACGACCCGGATGTCGGTTGGCTTAGTCATAAGCAATGAAATTCAAGGTTTTCCGAAACCATCGTCGAGCGGATGGACAAGGCACGGCTTCTCCAACCGGTCCATCTTTAGTTGGTCGTCCCTGCGCTAGGGTCGGCGGCCGGCTCAGTTCGAGGCGGCCCGCTCAACTTCAGCGCCAATCTCGGCAAACCGTTCCAAGTCCTCGTATTTGTTTTGCCAGGTGGTGTACATGTAACCGATGACGCCCTGGAAGGGCCGGGCGGCGCTCAGCCAGTCGCGGAGTTGGCCGGGCTGAGCATCATAATAGCCGGCGATGAGCTGGCGATGGCCGCGCTCGGCGAAGAATTTCAGGCTGGGGCCACGCATCTCGAAATACCACGGCACGATGATCACATCGCGTGCAAGCCCTTCCCAGGAGCCGGCGAGATCGCCGCGCACCAAATAATAATCTTTATGGGCGTTGTGGTGCGGATCAAACATGTCGCTCCAGACATAGATGTTTCCGCCGGGGTTCACTTCTCGCAGGATTTGGATGCAGCTCCTCACGTTGTCGGCGAGCATGGCGCCCGCGCGGAGCTGGCGGCGCTGGCAGGCATCGCACCAATTCATTACGCGGATTTCGTCATGCGACATCAGGTAGCCTTTCGCCCCCCAGGCGGCGTGCATCCGTCTCGCCTGATCGCGCAACAGGTCGAGCGTCCGCGGTTCGGAGGGACAGATCATCGCTTGATCCTCCTGGACCGTGACGGCGTGATAATAGGAAACGCGCAGGCGCGTTCCGTCCGGCAAGGAGGTGTTGATCAGCGGCGGTTCGTGGTAAACGTCGTAAGCCCCTTTCCACGGCTTCACGCCCATGCGCGGGTCCCGAACTGGTTCGAAAGCCTTACCTTCTTCGAGCGGCGGGCCAGCCTCGCGCTTCACGATCAGCGGCGCGCCATCGCGTCGGACAACGTTGAGGAGGCCGACTTCCTCGAGCCTGGCGTCGTCCCACCAAAGCGAGCCGGTGCTTGCGCCCCAGGAGCCGAGGTAAAGGTTCGCCTCCGCGTGGTCGAGCGAGTTGAAGACGACGTGATGCACGGTCCAATCCTGCGTCCCTTTCACGCCCAGAGAGTTGTAGTTTAGCGCCAGATTTCCGGCGAGCAGCTTTACCTCCGGCGTGCCTCTGAAGTCCAACGTTTTGACGCGCACGGAAAGGTGATACTGACGGAAGGGGTGGAGCGCCACTTTTTGCTCGATGCGCGCATTGGCGCCTTTGGGATCGGTGACGCGGACCGCGCCATTGTCGGCGACCATGTTCGGGTCTTTCCAGTCCCATTGCTTCAAGTCGCTGAAATCGCCGCCCTTCAAAACCTCGGGCGGGTCCGGCTGCAGTCGAGCCGCGCCGTTGCGGACGACGCACAAGGCCTCGCGCACCGGAAGGGCCTCGATCAGATTCGGATCATGCCAGAGCAGATCGTTGGAGTAACCGATGGGAAACAGCGCGGGCACAATTTCCAGACGCAGCTCGGCGGCGAGTTTTTTGACGCGCTCGACGTTGCGAAAGTAATGGGCGTCCATGTCGCCGAGTTTGGCGAATTTTGAATCCGTCAACAGGACGTGCGTGTAACCGGCCTTGGCCGCGCGGCGCAGGATTTCTTCCAGGTGATCGATATTCTTGTCCACCCAGAGATTTTGGGCACAGTAAACCCAGCGCTCCATGACGCCGGCGCGCGCAGGCTGCATGGAAAGCCACAGCGCCACCGCCAGGCTGGAAATCCAACGAAGGATGGACATGGGGGGGGGAGGTTATCGGGCCGCGGATTCGTTGTCAGCCAGCTTCTGAGAAGGCGCCTGCGAACGACCGCCCGGGGCAGCCAGGCTGATTCATCGAGTTGCCAGATTCGCAACCCTGATGCTGGCACAAACCAAAACCCCGGGAGTAGGAAACAAAGCGAAACTACGGAAACGCAATTGGTGGCGCGGCCCGAAATCGGAGGCCCGCGGTTAATCGTCCCGGCGGTATTCGACGCCGCCGCATTTTTCCCAAGTAAAGACGATCCGGTCGGCATTGATGATGGCCAAGGTACCCGGCACAAAGCAGGGATTGCGGAACTCCTTCTCCGCGATTTGTCCTTCGCCTTGCAAGGTGCGCAGGTCGGCCCGCCAAGTGACTTCGCCGGCGGGCACGTGTTCGTCGCCGGTGATTTTCACGGCTTCGGCCCAGTCGCCGTTCTGGGTGATTCTGATGACCTGATCGTAGTGACCGCGGTAGAAACCAATCCATTCGCCGGCCAGGTTTAGAGCGGCCTGCTTGCCTTCGGAGGTGAGAGTCATTACAGAAGTATTAACCACACCCTGCGTCTGAATTCAATGGTAGCAAGCCAGATTTGTTAAGGTCTGGAACAATCCCGGAGCGTTGGGTACGTAAAACCCCGATGCGCCGGCACGTAAGAGTCCGGTGAAATGAAGATCAAACCGGTGAGCCGACGAACTGGCTCTCCCCCTTCGCGGATTCCCTCTTTCGTTGGAGCGTCGCCAATTCGCACAGAAAGGCGCCTGCCCTCTGTCCAGCCAGAGCGCGTGCGCAATTCGCGCCTGCCTTTTTCCAGGATTTAGGGAACTCTCCGGACCGGCCGTGACAGTTCTTAGAATTTGAAGACGCAAACCGAACCGGACGCCTTCCCGCCCGGGCTGAAAAACGCATACATATTCGCGACGTTCAACGCGCTCTCGTATCAGATCGTGCTCGGCAGCCCCATGGTCCTCTACGCCAAAACCCTCGGCGCGACCGCGACCGTGCTGGGCATTATTGTGGGCATGATGCCGTTGCTGGTGATCTTCCAGATTCCCGCCGCCCAGTACGTCTCGAGGGTCGGGTTCAAGCAATTTGTCTTTGCGGGCTGGGGCACGCGCGTGTTCTTCATCTTCCTCATGGCGCTGGCGCCGATCACCCATGGCTTCTTGAATTCGACCACGCGCCTGGCGCTGATGCTACTGTTGCTGTTCGGTTTCAATCTTTCGCGCGGGATCTCGAGCGCGGGCTGGCTGCCGTGGATCCAGTTGCTGATTCCGGCGGCCGTGCGGGGAAAATACCTCGCGCGCGAAGCCGCGTGCGTTAACCTGGCGAGTTGCGTCAGTTTTATGCTGGCGGCCGCCTGCCTGGGCGAAGACCCGCACTCCTGGCGATTTTCCGTACTCTTCTGCTTCAGCGCCCTCATGGGGGTGGCGAGCCTGTTCTTCCTCAAACGCATCCCGGATGTGACCGCGCCCGAACCAGCCACCGCTGCGGGCGGCGGCGTGCCGTGGCTCGAGATGCTCCGCTTCGCGCCATTTCGCAAGCTGCTGCGCACGATTGTGGCGTGGTCGATGGCGTACGGCGGCATGACGGCCTTCACCGTCGCGTTTTTAAAGTCGGAAGTCGGCATGGCCGAAGGCAAAGTTCTGTGGGTGAACTCGGTGATGTTTCTCGGGGGCTTGTGCAGTCTTTGGTTTCTAGGCTCCCGGCTCGACCATCTGGGCAGCAAACCGGTGCTGACGTTCTCGTTCGTGACCTGGTCGCTGATCGTGGCCGGCTGGGGTTTGGTGGCAGGAAAATTATGGGCGCCCTGGCTCCCGCTGGTCCTCGCCCTGCAATTCTTGATGGGCTTGTTCGCGGCCCTGGTGCAGATGTCCAACACGCGACTGGCGATGGCGATTGTCCCGGTGATGGGCCGCAACCATTTCTTTGCCATTTTCTCGGTGGTGGGCAGCCTGTCCCTCGGGCTGGCTCCGATTCTTTGGGGACTGCTCATCGACGCGATCGGGCAGCGTCAGATTCCGTGGCTGGGGCTGGAATGGAACCGGTACAGCACCTTCTTCGCAGCCGCGGGGCTGATTTTCCTGGTGGCGCTCACGCTGGCCCGGCAACTGGAGGAACCTGAGGCGGCGAGCATGGAAGAGTTGCTGAAGGAAATTTTGGTCCAATCGCCCCAGCGCACCTGGGTGCGCCTCTGGCCGCGCGGGTAGCAGACACGTTTGCGGAAAACGTGCCGGGGCTCCTGGACCGTTCGCGCGGCCGCGTCAGAACGCGAATTCACGAGCGGTCGCGATCACGTAATCGATCTGCTCCTCGGTCAGTTCGGGATAGATCGGCAACGGCAAAATCTTACGAGCGATTTCTTCCGCCACGGGAAAGTCGCCTTCTCGGTAACCCAAGTCGGCGAAAACCTTCTGCCGGTGCAAGGGCCAGGGATAATAGATAATGGTCGGCACGCCGCGGTCGGCCAGGAATTGCTGCAAGGCATCGCGCCGTTCCGCCAGCACGGCATAGACATGAAAGACGTGGCTGTTTTCGTTCGCCACGAGCGGCAACCGCAACGGCCGGTCCGCCAGCCCGGCGCGGTAACGTTCGGCGATCGCCGCGCGCCGGACGTTCCAGTGATTTAAGTGCCTCAATTTCACGCGCAGGATGGCCGCCTGAAGTTCATCGAGGCGCGAGTTGAATCCGTGCAGTTCGTGGAAATAACGGCGTTCGGCCCCGTGCGCGCGAAGCATTTTTAATTTTTTCGCCAGCGCTTCGTCGCTCGTCGCGATCAGGCCGCCGTCACCAACAGCGCCGAGGTTTTTGGTTGGATAAAAACTGAAGCAGCCAATCCGGCCGAAACTGCCGACCGGCTGGCCGTCGTGCAAGGCGCCGATGGCTTGGGCACAATCTTCGACCAGCGTAATGCCGCGCGCTTGCGCCAACTCGACCAGTTCCTTGAGCGGCGCCGCCTGGCCGAAAAGATGGACCGGGATGATCGCCTTGGTGCGGGGCGTGATGCTTCGGGCCGCCTGGCCGGGATCGAGGCAGAAGGTGCGCGGGTCGATGTCGGCGAACACGATGCGCGCGCCCATTTGGTGGATCGCTTCGGCCGGCGCGAGGTAGGTGAACGGGGTGGAAATGGCTTCATCACCCGGGCCGATCTCGAGCGCGCGCAGGGCGAGCGTTAAGGCGTCCGACCCGGAGTTCACGCCGACGCCAAAGCGCGTGCGGGTCAAGGCGGCCATGGCCCGTTCGAACTCGGCCACGTTCGGGCCGAGCACGTATTGGCCGCCGGCCAGGACTTGTTCGACGACGGGCAGCAACTCGTGTTTCAACGCGCTGAACTGCGCCGCCAAGTTGAGAAAAGGAACGTGCATTCAGAACTCCCCGCGCCAATCGGCAACTTGGCCACCCCGGCGATGCGCCGGCCCACTTTCTCGACCCGCGCATTGGCCGCGGCATCCTTGCTGATCGGCACCTCGCCTTTCATGTGGCTGAAAGCGCTCAAGCCGAGCTGGGCCTCCGGCTCGCCGGGATCAGGTTCAATTGTTTGCGCCCAGTTTCAGTCACAGTGGTGCAACCGGCCAGCCCCGCGATCGCCAGCAGGAATAGCCACCCCATCAGAAAGCGCAAGCACCGCATTGCCCGAATAAAACATAGCGGGCGCAACGCGACAAGCAGACCTTTCGCGTTCGGCCGCACCCGTGTCTCAGTTGGGCAGGTTGGTCCGCCCCGGGGCTCAACTCGACCGCGCTCCCTCTCGGCGCCCGCGGAGTTTTCGGATTGGCGTCCGGCCCGCTTCTGCGCTAAGCATAAGCGGGATATGAAGGCTCAGGTTCGGCCATGAAAGTGCACCTTGCTTACGGTCAAGGAGAATTGCCGGTGGACTTGCCGAAAGCCCAAACCACCGTGATCGAGCCGTCGCACCTGCCCGGCCTGCCGGACGAGCGCGCGGCGGTCCTCAACGCCCTGGCGCATCCGATCGGCGCGCCGCCGCTGCGCAAGTGGGCCAGTAGCGATGATCGGGTCTGCATCGTGTTCACCGACATCACGCGCGCCACCCCCAACCATCGCTTGATCCCCTGGCTGCTTGAAGAATTGAGCCACCTGCCTCGCGAGCGGATCACGCTCCTAAACGCCCTCGGCACGCACCGGCCTAACACGCGCGTGGAACTCGAGCAGATGCTTACCCCTGCGGTCGTGCGCAATTACCGGGTATTGAACCACGAGCCGGAAAACCCGGCCGCGCTTAAACAATTCGGCACGACGAACACCGGCGCGCCCGCGCTGATCAACCGGCATTTCGCCGAGGCTGAGGTGAGGATCAGCACCGGCTTCATCGAGCCGCATTTATTCGCTGGATTCAGCGGCGGGCCTAAAGGGATCATGCCCGGCGTGGCCGGCCTGGAAACGGTGATGAGCAATCACGGCGAAAAAAACATCGGCCACCCGCGATCGGCGTTTGGGGTCACCGAAGGCAATCCGATCTGGGAGGAAATGCGCGACATTGCCTTGCGCATCGGCCCCAGCTTCCTCCTCAACGTCACCCTCAACGAGCAGCGGCAAATCACCGGCGTTTTTGCCGGTGACCTGATCCAGGCGCATAAAGTAGGGTCCGAATTTGTCAGACGGTCCGCCATGCAACGCGTCACCGCCCCGTTCGACGTAGTGGTGACGACCAACAGCGGTTATCCGCTCGATCAAAATCTTTACCAGGGCGTCAAAGGCATGAGCGCCGGGGCGCGGATCATCCGGCCGGGGGGCACAATCGTGCTCGCCTGCGAATGCCGGGAAGGCGTTCCCGCCAACAGCCCGCTCGATCAATTGCTGCGCAGCGCCGCAAGCCCCGAGGAGATTTTGGCGAGGCTGGCGACGCCGGGTTTCGCGCGGCCCGAGCAATGGCAGGCGCAGATTCAGGCCCTGATCCAACGCAAGGCGCGCGTGCTGGTGTACAGCGCTTTGCCGGACGAGGTGGTTCGCGCCGCGCACCTGACGCCCTGTCACGACATCAGCGGGGCGGTGCAGGAGCGTCTCGACGCGCTCGGTCCTCAAGCGCGAGTCGCAGTGTTGCCGCAAGGCCCGCTGACAATTCCGTATCTGGATGGCGACGCGAACTGAGCGCCGGGATCAAGTGCCCGACTCCGGCAACGCTAGAAGGAGGGCTTGATTCCGCCCGGCCAATGGTGTAAACAATGGCGTTCCGCGGTTTCAGCGACGCGGAACCGTGCCGTCCTGGCGGACCCGGGACGGTGCCGACGAACGTAAGCGACTCAACCATGCAAATAAACTATGAAGCGACAACAAGCTAGTGTGATGGCGGTCATTGCCTTGGGCAGTCTGATGGCTTTCGGTCCGATGGCACGGGGCCAGGACAAGAACGAGGCAAAACCAACGCCCAAACCGGAGCCGAAACCAGAAGTGCGTCCGCTGCCGCAGCCCGGACCGCGTCCGGACCGCCTGCAAAGGTTCCGCGAATTCCTTAAGTTAACCGACGACCAATTCGGCAAGTTCCAGCCGATCATGGATGCGGAACAAAAGGAAATGGCCGACTTGCGACAGGAGAAGGATCTCAGCTCACAGGACCGGCTGGCCAAGATCAAGGCGATCCGCGAGAGCACCAATGAAAAGGTCAAGCCTATCCTGACGGCGGAACAATTGCCGAAGTGGGAGCGAATGCGCGGACTGGGTGCAAGACCGGGAGCGCAGGCTCAGCCGCCGTTGCAGCCTCAACCACCGGCGCAGCCGCCGCCGCAGCCGAAACCACCGGCGACGAAATAGGACCACCGGTGAGCGGCGGCCGACTCCGGGTGGACCGGGGCGACCGGTCTCGCCCGGTTTTTACCAACCACGGAAGGCAAGATCCGAAGGCCGCTCGCGGGAGCTAACGACAACCAAAACCACGGAGCCAATTAGTATGTGCTTAAAATATGTTCGCCGGTTGGCCCTGCTGGCCACCGCCGGCGGCTTGCTGGGGTTCGGGACGACGTCCCCGGGCCAAGAAAAAACGGAGGCCAAGCCCGCACCGCGTCCAGACGCTAAAACATTGGTCGCGCAGATGACCCTTAAGCAGATGTCCCGCGAACTGGGGTTGACCGAAGAGCAGAAGACAAAGATCAAGCCGATCTTGATCGAGGAGTGCGACAAGATGGCTGTGATCCAAGACGATGAGAGACTTTCCCCGCGAGAAAAGTCAACGAAATGCAAGGAGTGCCAGGAAACCTGCCGCGTCAAACTCAAGCCCATTCTGACCGCTGAACAGGCGGAAAAATGGGATCAGTTACGGAGCAAGAAAAAGCAATAAAACGAGGATCGCCGGCGCGATCCGACTACGAAAGTCAGGCGCCACAGAGTTTTGGTTGCGGGAGCAGTTGGCCGGCTGTCCCGATGTCGGTGCCGCGGCTGAACAAATCTGTGGCCGGCTGGGATTCTGAAGGTGAGCGAGCACTTGTTTCAGAAGGCGAACTGGTTCGTTGAACGAGGGGCGTGGCGCCGGCTCCTCTCGAAGCAACGTCTGCTCTTAATGTTCAATTGTCCCATCTTGGCGTCGAGGGATTTAGGCCTGTTCATTCTCGCCTGGATTCTAGCGGGCGCGCTCCCCGGCTTTGCCGCGGCTCCGCCGCAAAATCCGTTGCTGGCCAAAGTGCAGCCAGACAAAAGGCCGAGCATTATTCTCATCGTGGCCGACGATCTCGGATACGGGGATCTGGGTTGCTACGGGCAGGCCAAAATCAAGACACCGAATCTCGACCAACTCGCCGCGGAAGGCCTGCGCTTCACCCAGTTTTACGCCGGCAGCGGCGTCTGTGCGCCGTCCCGCGCCACTCTCCTGACCGGCCGGCACACCGGCCATACGCGCATCCGCAGGAATGCCGATCTGCCTTTGCGCCCGGAGGATTTGACCGTGGCGGAAGCACTGAAAGGGGGCGGCTACCGAACCTGTGCCGTCGGCAAGTGGGGATTGGGCCTGGAGAATTCCACCGGCACGCCCAACCGAAAAGGATTCGATGAATGGCTGGGTTGTCTTGGCCAACTTCAGGCGGAGGAACCCTATCCAACCCAGCTGTACCGCAATGAACTGGTCCTGCCGCTCGACAAAAATCTCTACGGCAACCACGGCCAATATGCTCACGATCTTTTTTCAATGGTCGCAAGTAATTTTGTTCGGGTGAGCAAGCCCTTTTCGTTCTTCCTCTACTTAGCTTACACGCTTCCCCACGCGCAGAACGGACCGCCGGATCAGAGCACGCTGCTTCCTGGCGACGCGCAGTCCCCAACTGAGAACTGGCCCCCGGCGGAGAAACGCAAGGCGGCCATGATCACGCGTTTGGACCGCGATATCGGATCGCTGGTGCAGCAGCTCAAAAGCCTCAAAATCGAGGATGACACCGTCATTTTCTTCACCAGCGACAACGGCCCGCACCGGGACGGCGGCGTCAACCCCGCGTTTTTTCACAGTGCGGGCCCGCTGCGTGGCCGGAAGGGTGATTTGTATGAAGGGGGCATCCGTGTGCCGATGATCGCGCGCTGGCCAGGCCGGATCAAGGCAGGAACGGTGAGCGACCAGATTTGGGCTTTCTGGGATTTTCTTCCCACGGCGGCGGAAATCGCAAGCGTGAAGGTGCCCGCCGGCATCGACGGCGTTTCCTTTCTGCCGACCTTGCTGGGTCAGAGCCAAACCAACCACCACGATTTCCTCTACTGGGAATCGCACGAGCGTGGCTCCCACCAAGCCGTGCGGATGGGCGATTGGAAAGCGGTCCGCCTGGAACCTGGCCAGCCGCTGGAACTTTACGATCTCCAACTTGACCTCGGCGAAACAACCAACGTAGCTAGCCAGCATCCCGAGGTGGTGGCAAAGATCGAAGCGTATTTGAAAGCTGCGCGCGCGGCCTCCGCCGAGTGGCCGCTTCTCACCGCCCGGGAAGCGACAAAGTCTGAGGCGAGCGAGGGAAAATAGCCGCGAGACTTTTTAAGCGGAAAGGAGGCGCGCGTCAGCGCACCGGTGGGTGTCCCCGGCGGATCATCCGGATAGCAAGTTTTGGAAGCCCATCGGCCGCCATCCGGTCGTCGTCGGATCGAGGAGTCCGGGCGCGATGCCGGCCTGCCCGGCAGTGCTTTCGCGGATTCGCTTTACCCGTTTTATCTCCCAAGACAACCAAAGGATGGCCAGGAGAATTCCCAACAGAAAGCCGGCGAGCACGAACCACGGCCAAAGACGTTTAGGTTGCCCGTTACTTTTATTGACGTTGTTCATCCGCCAATTGAGTGATCGCGCTTAAAAAGTGGAATCGTTCAGGCAAGCAAAGCTCGCTGCTGTCAGGCTACGCCGTCGAAAGCCGGGCGCCAAATCCAAAAAACCTTTTTCTTCCTGTGGGGCCATCCCTATTCTCGGCACTCGTGAACTCCGTCGCCTTGATCACTGGCGCCTCCCGCGGCATCGGACGCGGGATCGCGCTGGAACTGGCGAAGTTGGCCTGGGACCTGGTGGTGAGCTATGTCGCCAATGGGACAGCTGCGCGCGAAACCGCGGCTGAGGGCGTTGCCCAGGCGAAGGCGGCGGGCCACGGCATCCGCGCCGAAACCTGCCAGGCGGATGTGGGCGTTCCCGGCGATCGGCAGAAGTTGATGGAGTTCACGCGCGAGAGGTTTGGCCGGCTGGACCTGCTGGTGAACAACGCCGGGGTCGCGCCGACCGTGCGCGCGGATATTCTGGACGCCGGCGAGGAGAGTTTCGACCGGCTGATGAATATCAACGTCAAGGGACCTTATTTTCTCACGCAACTTGCCGCCCGCCGGATGATTGAACAAGTTAAAGCCGGCGGTTCGCCCGACCACACGAAGCCAAAGATTGTTACCATTTCCTCAATCAGCGCCTACACTGCCTCGGTCAATCGTGGCGATTACTGCATGGCCAAAGCGGCGCTGGCCATGCTCACGCCGCTGTTTGCCGCGCGGCTTGCGGAGCACGGCATCAACGTTTACGAAATCCGGGCCGGTGTCATCGCCACGGACATGACCAGCCCGGTGAAGGACACATACGAGCGGCTCATCCGCGACGGCCTCACGCCCATTTCCCGCTGGGGCACGCCCGAAGACATCGGCAAGGCCGTCGCCGCCGTCGCGCAGGATTTGCTCCCGTTCAGCACCGGCGGGGTGATCGACGTGGACGGCGGATTCCATATGCGCCGGTTGTGACGCGCTGAGCGTGGGACAAGCCAATAGAAAATAGAATGAAGCACGGTTGGTCTTACGAACGCGGCAAGATGCCCCGCTGCACGCTGACCCCGGTTCGGTGGCCGGCGGACACAGACTATGGCGAGCTAAGACAGTGGAAAATTCCGCGCCGATTTACCGACAGCGGGAAGCAGCGCAACGCGGGGTTCCTCCCGCGCTAAGTGGCCGGCGGTTATGGCGACTGCGATCAATTCTTCCCTCACTCCGCGAAAACTGGTTCCAAAAATCAACCGCCTGTTCGCGCTGTCGGCGGAAAAAATCCTGAGCCTCGAGAAGACGTGGAAGCCCCGACGCGGAACGCCAGTCTTCACCGTGCGGGGCCGATACATCACGCGCGGCTGGACGGAGTGGACGCAGGGCTTTCAATTCGGTTCGGCCATTTTGCAATTCGACGCCACGGCCGACAAGCGGTTCCTGGAGCTCGGCCGACGCAAAACGGTGGAACGGATGGCCCCGCACGTCTCGGCCATCGGCGTGCACGACCACGGGTTCAACAACTTGTCCACCTACGGCAATTTGCTGCGCTTGATGCGCGAGGGAAAAGTTCCGTTCCAGAAGCAGGAACAGGATTTTTACGAACTCGCGCTGAAAGTTTCCGGCGCGGTGCAGGCGGCCCGCTGGACGCGGCTGGCCGGCGCCAAAGGCTACATCTACTCGTTCAACGGGCCGCACTCCCTTTTCATCGACACGATGCGTTCGTTGCGCTCGCTGGCGGTGGCGCACCAACTCGGCCACGCGTTGCTGGGCGAGCGGGATGAAAGGATTTCGCTGTTGGAGCGCCTCCTCGAGCACGCCGCGACCACCGCCACCTACTGCGTCTATCATGGGGAAGGCCGCGACGCTTACGACGCGCGGGGCCGCACGGCGCAAGAGAGCATCTTCAACGTCAACGACGGCTCCTATCGCTGCGCCAGTTCGCAGCAAGGCTATTCGCCTTTCAGTACCTGGACGCGCGGGCTGGCCTGGGCGCTGTGCGGCTATGCGGAAGAATTGGAGTTCCTCGAAGGGGTTACGGACAGCGACCTGCAACCGCTCGGCGGGCGCCAGGCCATCCGGGCGATGCTGTTCAAAGCCGCCTCCGCCACGGCCGACTTCTACCTCCAGAACTCCTGCACGGACGGCGTGCCGCCGTGGGACACGTGCACTGCGAACCTCCATCGTCTCGGTAACTACTTGTCCAAGCCCGCGGACCCGTTCAACGCCTGGGAGCCGATGGACAGTTCGGCCGCGGCCATCGCCGGGCAGGGTCTGTGGCGGTTGGGGAATTATCTACTGGCCAAGGGCGATTCGAAGAACGGCGCGCGCTATCGCCAGGCTGCCCTCACGGTCGCCAACACGCTCTTCGCCGAACCGTATCTTTCGACCAGCGCCAAACACCAGGGTTTGCTGCTTCACTCCGTTTATCATCGGCCGAACGGTTGGGACTACATCGCGCCCGGCCAGCGGGTTCCCAACGGTGAGAGCTCCATGTGGGGCGATTACCACGTGCGCGAACTGGCGTTGCTGCTCCTGCGCGAGGCGCGCGGGGAGCGTTACCTCACCTTTTTCGACTGCGCGGAGCGGTGAAGATTCCTTCATTCATGCGAAGTCTTAGGCCCCCAGCGATATGCCAGAGGCGTTCAAATTGACCCGCGTCCCGTCGCTGAGAACGGTGGCCGATTTCCGCCGTCACGTCGCGTCGCTGGGCATTGAACTGCCCTGCGAGGAGGGCATCGTTGCCGGCGCGGAGTCGCCCCTCGCGCAACCGGTCGCCCAACCCACCATCAACGGCAAGCGGATCGGCAACCGCTGGGCCATCCAGCCCATGGAAGGCTGGGATGCCTCCCCGACGGGCGCGCCCACGGATGAAGTCTGCCGGCGCTGGCAACGTTTTGGCGACAGCGGCGCGAAACTCATTTATGGCGGGGAGGCGATGGCGGTGCGGCCCGACGGCCGCGCCAACCCCAGGCAGCTCATTATCTGCGCGGAGAACAAGACGGGTCTCGCGAAGCTGCGCGAGTCGGTGCTCGCCGCGCACCGCGAGCGGCACGGCACGACGGCCGACCTGGTCGTCGGCTTTCAGCTCACGCACTCGGGGCGTTTTTGCCGGCCCAACGACCACCAACGGCTCGAGCCGCGCGTGGCCTATCGGCATCCGATCCTCGACCGGAAGTTCGGCGTGACCCGCGACGCGCAGGTGCTCACCGACAGCGAAGTGGAACGGCTGATCGAAAACTATGTTGCGGCCGCACAAGTCGCGTGGGACACCGGGGCGGACTTTGTCGATATCAAGCACTGCCACGGCTACCTGCTGCACGAGTTTCTGAGCGCCTTCACGCGGCCGGGCAAATACGGTGGCTCGTTTGAAAACCGCACGCGGATCCTGCGCGAAATAGTCACCGCCATTCGCGCCAGCGGCAACCCGATCGACCTGGGTGTGCGGTTGAGCGCCTTTGATTTCGTGCCGTTCCGCGCCGACCCGGACCGCTCGCGGCCGGGCAAGCCCGGTCCGGGAATGGCGGAGGAGTTTTCGCACTGCCTGCCGTATCGCTATGCCTTCGGCTGCGACCAGCAGAAGCCGGCGGAGCCGGACCTAGCCGAGACTTTTCACTTCATGGAGCTTTGCGCGCAGCTCGGCGTGAAGATTCTCAACCTGAGCGCAGGCTCGCCTTATTACAATCCGCACATCCAACGGCCCGCGGCTTATCCGCCGTCGGACGGCTACCAGCCCGCGCACGATCCACTCATTGACGTGGCCCGGCAGATCCAGTGCGTCCGCCAGCTCAAAGCCAAGGCGCCGCCCAGCTTGATCCTGGTCGGCTCGGCCTACAGCTACTTGCAGGAATATCTTCCCCTGGTCGCTCAGTACGTCGTCCGCCGGGGCTGGGCTGACTTGATCGGCATTGGCCGCATGGCATTAAGTTACCCGTCGATGCTCGCCGACGCGGTCGAAAAAGGGTCAGTTAACTCGAAGTTCATCTGCCGCACGTTCAGCGATTGCACCACCGCGCCGCGCAACGGCTTGATCAGCGGCTGCTACCCGCTCGATAAGCATTACACGGCCAAACCCGAGTTTCGGAAGCTGCGCGAAATCAAAAAGATATCGGAACCTCCGTCATTGCTGTAAGCTGCCAGCCGGATGGATTCCTACCGTTGTTAAGCTGATCATGGAACCAGACGACTCATCTCCGATCATCGGGGCGCCACCAAAGCCGCGCGCCCGTTTTCGTTGGGTCGGCGTGTTGCTTGGTCTGGGCGTCTTGGGATGGATCTGGTGGCACGGCGGGAAAGTGAGGCAAGGCACGACGCACCAGGCGAGCTTGAAACTTTCCTCCACCAATCCCCCGGTTCTACTTGAGACGAAAAAGCCCGGGAGCAACGGACCGCGCCAGGAAATCAAGGCCCCGGCACCCCTCGATGTCGCATCGAGGAACGTCGCCAGCCTGGATGGCCACGAGCAACGCGTTTTAGAGGCGCAACTGGCCTTGATCGCTCAGGGCCTTTCACCGGGGTCACTCGACGGCGTCATCGGCCCGCAGACTCGGGCGGCGTTGCGGGCTTTTCAGCGAAAGGAGGATCTGCCGGCGACCGGCGAACTGGACGCGGCAACCCAGGGGCGGCTGATCCTGGCAGCGCCTCCCCTCTCCGATTACCAGGTTACCTCAAACGATCTGGCCCGGTTGCTGCCGCTGGGCACAACCTGGCTGAGCAAATCGCAGCAGGAGCGGCTCGACTACGAGACGCTCCTGGAGTTGGTCGCCGAAAAAAGCCAGGCGCACCCGAACTTGATCCGCCGCCTGAACCCCGATCTGGACTGGAGCAACGTCGTTGCCGGAGCGATTGTAAAGGTTCCCAACGCTGAATCCCCACAGCGACAAGAGCGGGCCGCGTTTGTGAAAATTCTTTTGGCGGAACGGTTGTTGCAGGCCTTCGACGAGGAGACCAACCTGCTGGCGCAGTTTCCGTGCAGCATCGCGCAGCGGGTGGACAAACGCCCGGTCGGCGAATTGCACGTGGAGGTCACAGCGGCCAATCCGAATTATACCTTCAATCCGGAGGTCTTTCCCGAATCCGCCGAGGCGCGCGAATTGGGCCGCAAATTGATTCTGCCGCCCGGTCCGAACAATCCGGTCGGCACGGTTTGGATCGGCCTCGACCGGCCCGGCTACGGCATCCACGGCACCCCGCGCCCCGAGGAGGTTGGCCGTACCGAATCGCACGGCTGCTTCCGACTGGCAAACTGGAACGCGGAGCACTTGTTTCAACTGGTCAGAATCGGCACGCCCGTCTTCGTGGAACCGTAAAATGCGATTTCAACGGGCTGTGGTTCGACGCGCCGTTCTCGGTCCTGAAATACTGAGCCGACCCGGTCGAAGCGGGACCTCACTTGGCCCGGGCGCAGTCATCTCGACGCCCGGAAAGCGGCATCCGCCGATGAGTCAGCCGCCATGAGGCATGATGCTCGCAATCCCCCGGATGGTGGCCGTCGTCGATTTGCCCGGCACCAACGGGATGATGACGATTTTGCCACCAGCCAGCTCCACAGCGCGCCGTTCGTCCCGGTTCAACGTTTCGAGGGCGTAGTCGCCGCCTTTGACATAAACATCGGGTTGCGCAATGGAGAGAAACCGGGTCGCGGTGGGTTCGGCGAAAATGCAGACGCCATCAACGCTTTGCAGTGCCGCGAGCACCGCCGCCCGGTCCACCTCGCTGTTGACCGGCCGTTCGGGACCCTTCAGTTCCCGCACCGCGCGGTCACTGTTCAGGCCGACCAGGAGCGCGTCGGCTTGCTGGCGGGCCGCCTCGAGGTAGGTCACGTGGCCGACGTGGAGCAGGTCGAAACAACCATTAGTGACCGCCAGTCTCTTCCCGCTCGCACGGAGGGCGGCGCGCCAGGCGGGCAGCGTTTCCAAAGCGAGGATTTTCTCGCGGAAGTTCACCGCGGCATGATGGGAGAAGCGTTTTCTGGTTGGCAACCGTTTTCCTGATCGGCGGCCGATCGGCGTGGGACCCGCGGCGGTGGTTGAGGCTCAAGCCCGCTAAATCCGACGCACGTGGGCACTTGTTTTTTCGATTCTGGGCCATAGAATGTCGTTATGAAGAACGATGTAGTGCCCGTTGAGATTCGGGGCATCCTGCCCGCCAACAGCGGTTGCGCGATCTTCGTCGGGAATGAGGAAAAGGTGTTTGTCATTCAGGTCGAGCACAACATGGGGGCGGTCATCGGCATGTTCCTGCGCGACACGCCCAAGGAACGTCCGCTGACCCACGATCTCATCACCAGTATTTTCAAGGGCTTCGGCATCACCGTCGAGCGGGTGGTCATTACCGAGTTGAAGAATTCGACTTACTTCGCCCGTTTGATTCTGAAGCAGCAAAATGAACTGGCCACCAAGCTCGTCGAGATCGACGCGCGGCCCAGCGATTGTCTGGCCCTGGCCACCGCCCAAAAACGCCCGCTTTTCGTCGCCACCTCGCTTTTCAACCAGGTCGAAGACATGTCGAAATGGCTCGAGGAGATCAACGAGAACGGCGGCGAACCTGAGTGAGCGTCCCGGCACGTCTGTGAGCGGTCTTATGCCATTGACCGTGGAGCAGGGCTCGCCTTGGGCGGGCCATTCGGCGGTCGGCCATAGCCCCGGCGCCCAGTTCGGCTGACCTTCGCGCGATGCCGACTCCCGCCGCCACCTCGCCACCGTTGCTCCTGGTCCATGGTGACGACGAGTTCGGGGTCAAACAACGCGCGCAGCAAGTCTATGCGGAGTGGTCCGCGGAACTGGGCGGCCTGGACCACGAGATTATCGACGCGCAAACCGGCAACAGCGGCGAGGCGCTGAAGTCCCTGGATCGGCTGCGCGAGTCGCTCCAGACCCTTCCATTCTTCGGCAACGCCAAAGTGATCTGGTTAAAGAATTGCAATTTCCTCGGCACGGACCGGACCGCCAGCTCGCAGGCGGTCAACGAGTCGCTCGCCGAGCTCGCCCAGGAACTCAAGGCTTTTACCTGGAACAACGTCCGGCTACTCGTCAGCGCGGGGGAGTTGGACAAGCGGAAAACATTTTACAAGACAGTGGAAAAACTCGGCCGCGTTGAAAGTCTCAGCGCCTGGTCGTTCGATGACAAGAGCTGGCCGGGCGAGGCGGAAAGGTCCGCGCGGCGCGCGCTGGGCGCGTTGAACAAGGAGATCGGGGATGAGGCCCTGGCGGAACTGGTGAGCAGCGTCGGCCCCAACAACCGCCAACTGGCCAGCGAGGTCGAAAAACTGGGCCTGTATGCGGGCCAGCGCGCACAGATCGAGCTGGCTGACGTGCGCGCGATCGTGACGCGCAACAAGCACGCGCGCGCCTTTGCGCTGGGCGATGCCCTCGGCGACCGCGATCTGCCGCGGCTGCTGCGCACGCTGGACCAGGAACTGTGGGAATTGCAATTCGACAAACAGAAATCCGAGATCGGTTTGCTCTACGGCCTGATAACCAAAGTGCGGGTGATGATTTTTTTGCGGGAGATGCTTCGCGAGGGGTTGATCAAGGCGGAGGTGGATTATTACCGTTTTAAGGCCCAGCTCGAACGTGTCCCGGCAGACAGGCTGCCGGAGGACAAGCGATTTAACCCGCTGGCGATGAACCCCTACGTGTTGTTCAAAGCGCTAGCACACGCAGGGCGTTATTCCATTGAAGAATTGGTCCGCGCAATGAGTCTCTTACTGGAGTGCAACCGGCGCCTGATTTCCAGCGGTCTGGACGACGCGCTGGTTTTACAGCAGACGCTGGTGCAAATTGTCCGGGGCGAAAGCCGAGCGCGGCCGGCCGGACCAAATGAGCTGGCGTCGCATTTTTGATTTTGCGGGCCGGTCGGCAGGATTTAAGTTGAATCGTCAATGAGTCGATTGAGTTAGCGAGATTGAGGTGAGAGCATGAACACGCCCGCTTCGAATTTGTCGGTTTGGGTGGGAGACAAGCTGGTTTGCATCAAAATTGCCGGCCGCGCCAACTTCACCGCGAGCGTGGATTTCAGAACGCTGGTGTACGGCCTGGCGCAGCAGGGCCAGTACCGCTTTGTCCTGGACCTCAGCGAATGCCAGCTCATGGACAGCACTTTTCTGGGCGTCCTGGCGGGGATCGGTTTGAAGCTCAGCTCCGTGCGGAACGGGAACAGCTTGCCCACGATCGAGTTGTTCAATCCGAACGCTCGCATCGTCGAGCTGCTGGAAAACCTGGGAATCAGCCAGCTCTTCCCGATCATCAAAGGGGAGAAATTTGCCGTGGACGCGCTGGCGCCGCTCGAACCTACTGGCGCCAAAGCTGACAAAACGCAGCTCTCCCGAACCTGTCTTGAAGCCCATCAAACCTTGATGGACATAAATCCCGGCAACGTGCCGAAGTTCAAGGAGATTGCGCGATTCCTCGCCGAGGATTTGAAGAAGCTGGAAGAGCAGCGCTAACCTCACAGCGGCTCGCTCCGCAACCGCTTCCCCGGTGGCGCGCGCTGGCCGGGCCGTCAGAGGCCATCCGCTTAACCCCTTCCACTCCGGTGCAACCGTTTAGTTCCACCGCACGGGTCCGCTTTTCCTCGTTCCGCTTGCCATCGTTCCTGCGGCCCTTACACTTCGCGTCCGGATGTTTAATTTGGACTGCCTGAACCCGGCGCAACGCTCGGCCGTGAAGGCCATCGATGGCCCGGTTTTGATCCTCGCCGGCGCCGGCACCGGCAAAACCCGCGTCCTCACCTACCGCATCGCCCACATGATCGAGCGCGGGATCGCTCCGGCGAACATCCTCGCGGTGACGTTCACCAACAAAGCCGCGCGTGAAATGAGGGAGCGGGTTGGCAGGCTGGCTCCGCGCCGGGCGAGTGGCCGGGGCGCGAACGGCCCGGAGATACCGATCATCTCCACGTTCCACTCGCTGTGCGCGCGGATTTTGCGGGAGCACATTGAGTTGCTCGGTTACAAAAGGAACTTCGTGATCTATGACGAATCCGAACAGCTCGGCGCGATCAAAAAAATCCTCGGCCATTTTTCCGCCCCGGGCGAAAAGACCGATCCCAAAGTCATTCTGAGTTTTTTGAGCCGTTTCAAAAACGGCGCCATTAAACCGGGCGCGTTTTCCGACGAAAGCGCCGTCGCCTTGGCGCGGCACATCCGAGGGCGTTACGAGAGTTCCTTGCGCGCCTGCAACGCCATCGATTTCGATGACTTGCTGCTGCTCACCCTGCGGCTGTTTAAGGAGCATCCCCGCGTGCTCGGCGGTTGCCGGGAACGATTCCGCCGCGTGATGGTGGACGAGTACCAGGACACCAACGCGGCCCAGTTCGAGCTGGTCCATCTCCTCGCGCGGGAACACCGTAACCTCTGCGTCGTGGGGGACGACGATCAGAGCATTTACGGATGGCGCGGGGCCGAAGCGGCCAACCTGCCCGACTTGGAGAAACATTTCCGGGAAGTCAAAATCTTCAAGCTGGAACAGAATTACCGCTCGACCAACGTGATCCTCCACGCCGCCAATGCCGTCATCAAGAACAATCCGCGCCGCCACGCCAAAGAGCTTTGGTCGGAGAAAGGCCCGGGCGTGAGAATCACACTGGGCGGCTTCCCCAGCGAGGAAGAGGAAGCGCGTTCGGTCGTCGAGCGGATTGAATACGCCCGGCTGGCCAAACGCGCGCCCTGGAGCCACCAGGCGATTTTGTTTCGGACCAACCAGCAATCGCGCGCGCTGGAGACCGCCCTGCGCAAGGCGCGCGTGAGTTACCGCTTGATTGGAGGGCAGAGTTATTTCGATCGGCGGGAAGTGCGGGATTTGCTCGCCTATCTTAAAGTTTTCCTCAATCCGCACGATGATGTGAGCCTGTTGCGCATCGCCAACGTCCCCGCTCGCGGCCTGAGCGATGCCACGATGGAACGCTTGATCGCGGCCAGCCAGGAGTGTCAAACCTCCGTCTATGCCGCGATGAAACAGACCGACCGCCAGCCCCGGTTCGCTCCCAAGGCCCGCGAAAGCCTTCAGCGGTTTCTGCAGTTCATCGAACGGACCCGCGCCCCTTTTGATGCTGAGAAGCATTTCCCGCTGCGGCTGTGGGCGGAGACATTTCTGGCCGAGGCAGGCTACCTCGAGGATTTGCGCCGCTCAGAAATAAATCCCGAAACTGCTGAAAACCGCGTCCAGAACCTGAAGGGCCTGGTGGCCGAGCTGGACGCCGGACCGCGCGGCGCCCTGCCGCCGGCGGAACGGCTGCAAGATTTTCTCGACGACCTTGCCCTCGACAGCGACCGCGAAGAGGAGAAGGAGACGCAAGGAGTGGCGGTTACCCTCATTACGATGCACAGTTGCAAGGGTCTCGAGTTCCCGCACGTTCACATCGCCGGCTTGGAGGACGGCCTCTTGCCGCATGCCCGCTCCAAGCGGGAAGGAACGCTGGAGGAAGAGCGGCGGCTGTTCTATGTGGCGATGACCCGCGCGCAGGAAACCTTGACGATCAGCTATTGCACGGGTCGAAAAAAGTATGGCCAAAGCCTGCCCTGCCAACCATCGCCGTTTCTGAAGGAACTGCCGGAGGAGTTGGTCGAATGGGCGGACGAAAAGGGCCGCCAACTTGTGGCGGTGGAGTCCGGGGAAAACTTGTTTGCCGAAATGCGGGAGGCACTGAACTGAACTGTACGATCGATCACGATTGCAAGTTCACGGGGCAGCGAGAAATCGGGCTGCATACTTTTGAATCGTGAGCGCAAGGCGAACGTCGTGGGGCCGCCGCAATCCTGGTTTCGTTTTTGGTCGAGGTTGCTGTGGGATCATTAAGCCCGTATGGTAAGCAACCAGGTTGACCTGGATGGGTGACTGCCGTGATGGGAAAAGTTCTGTGTTTGGCTGTGGTTCTGGGCGGAGCCGCCTTCGCTGTCGATATTCTTGGCCATGGCGCCGGGGGTTGGGCGTGTCGAGGCAAACGCGTTTCGGCGCTAATCAGGGATTTGGCCAGTGGTGATTACCAGGTGCGCGACCAGGCGGCCGAGGCGATCCAAGCGCTCGGACCAGAGGCCGCGCCGGAGTTGATCCGGGCGCTTTACTGGCGAGAAACTCCCTTCACCAAACCGCTGGGGGCCTTGTGCCGAGCGCTGCCGTTCATCAAATTTGAACCCGGCAACATTCCGTCCATCCAGGCGAAGGCGGCCGAGCAATTGGGGATCATCGGCGCGAAAGACCAAAATGCGATTGTCGCGCTGATCGGAGCCTTGCGCGAAACCGACGGCGCACTGCTGACGGAAATCCAGCGGGCCTTGCGCCGATGCGGGCTTGCCAGCCTGCCCTTTCTCACGCAAGCCCTCGGCCATCACCACGCGCGCGTGCGCGCAGGCGCGGCGGAGGTGCTTCGGGATTTCGGGCCGCAAGCGAAGATGGCCGTCCCAGCTCTCACACGCGCTCTCAAGGATTCCTCGGAACGGGTTCGTTGCCGCGCCGCGCAAGCCCTGGGCGCCAGCGGAGGGGACGAGACCGAGGCGTTACGCGGCCTTGAACGGGCGCTGGAGGACGAAGTTGCGGCCGTGCGCGCGGCGGCGGCCGAAGCCTTGGGCCGATGGGGACGCGGAGCCAGAAGCGCTCTCCCGTTACTCACGAAAAAACTCAGCGACGATGACACCGTGGTTCGCGTGGCGGCTGCCCGCTCGCTCTGGTTGATCGATGACGAGGTCGATCGGGTGGTCCCCGTGCTTATCGATGCGTTGAACGACCGGAGTGTTGGTTGGCAGGCGCCATTCGTGCTGGGTGAAATAGGGCCCCAAGCCAGCGGCGCCATTCCCGCCCTGGTCGAAGCCCTGAAGCGCGAGCGGGTGCCCCGTCCGCTGCGCACGCCACCGAGCGCGGCGCTGGCGCTGGGGCTGATTGGTCCGGCCGCGGTGCCGGACCTGATCGCCACGTTGCACGACGATCAGGCCAGCGTACGGACCGGGGCGGCGATCGCGCTTGGTTTCATCGGACTGCCCGCAAAGGACGCCGTCCCGATGCTGATCACTCTGCTCAAGGACAAGGAGTTAGAAGTTCGGGAAGCGTCGGCCTTGAGCTTGGGCGCGATTGGGCCGGAGACCAAGGAAATCATTCCGGCCCTGAAAGAATTGATCGGCGACGAGGACATCTTCGTGAGCAACGCGGCCGCGGCAGCACTCCGCAAAATTGATCCGGCTGCCGCCGCGGAGGCCGGCTTGGAATAAGTAAAACAAGGGGGTCACGAAACGGCTCTGCCGGGTTTGTCCGCCACCTCGCGCGAGGCATGAAAGGGGGGGCCACCGCGAGACGGAACCTGTCGGCACGCTGGTCGGGCGAATCGGGGATTTGACATCGCCGGGGGATTAAGCTTTCGCGCCGATGGCCGGGCCGGCAGGGTCAGGCCGTGACGAGTTTTTCCGAATTGAAACAGCGCAACGTGGTGGTGACGGGCGGCGCCAACGGCATCGGCGCCAGCATCGCGCGGGCTTTCCATCAAGCGGGGGCGCGGATTTTCTTTTGCGACACGGACCGCGCAGCCGGCCAGGCGCTGGCGAAGGAACTGCGCGACGAAGTTTTTTTCAGCCGCGTGGACCTGCTCGACGAGACCGCCATTCGCCGCTGGATCCAAAGCATCGGCGCGCGGTTCGCGCAGATTCACGTCCTGGTAAACAACGCCGCCTCGGACCCTCGAATCCCGCTGGAGAAAACCCGGGTCGAAGATTGGGACCGTCTGTTCGCGCGAAACCTGCGCGCTTATTTTTTGACGAGCCGGGAAGCGCTTAAATGGATGCGCCCCGGCGCGGCGATCATCAACCTTGCGTCGATCACCTTCCACATCGCGCCGACGAACATGAGCGCTTACGTGGCGACCAAGGGCGGCGTGCTCGGGTTTACCCGTTCGCTGGCGCGCGAACTCGGTCCGCGCCGGATTCGGGTGAATGCGGTATCGCCCGGCTGGGTGATGACCAAACGCCAACTCCGTGATTACGTGACCGCGGCCACCAAGCGGCTCATCCGCCGATCGCAGTGCATTCCCGACCTGATCCAACCTGAAGAGATCGCGAGCGTGGCGCTTTTTCTGGCGAGCGATGCGAGCCGCGCGATTACCGGCCAGGAAATTCTGGTTGATCGCGGCTGGGCGCATTCGTAGCGGACCGCGCTTGGACCCGCGTTAATGCCGGTCACGAGCAATACCGGCAACCATCCGTGTCAATTAGTCTGACCGCTTGGAGCAGGATTGATCATTTGGTTGTTCGAGACCCGGCTCCCTTCTCGTTTTCGATTTCCGCCACCGCGACCGCGCGGTGTTCCGTCGCGCTCAGGTAGGCCGCGTCCACCAATGCCATTGTCTTCAAATTATCGCGTCCGCTGATTGCGGGTTCGGCCTTGCTTTCCAAAGCGATCAATAGCTGGCCCATGGTTCCGGCAAACGCGTCCGGAAACCAGCTTTCGCTCCAACGCGGCGAGTGGAATTCACGATCGCCCTTGGCGGCATAGCGAACGGCGGACGGCGTCGTGTACGGATCGCGGCACCAGCCGATCTCGCCGATGGCCAGACCATTCAAACCTTCGATGCGCCAGCGGAGATAGATGTCGGCGGGACAGCCTTCGCGCGCCGGCCCGGTCCAAGTGTCGTCCACCGACACGCAGCGCAAACTGTTCGCGTATTCCAAAATGTAGGCGCAGATGCCGTCATGGTGCGGAAATCGGGTGCGAGGGTCGGGGCGGAGGCTGCAATAGATCCGTTGCGGGTCGCCAAACCAAAAACGAAAACAGTCCAGATGATGGATCGACATGATGCGCAACGTCACCCAGCCCAACTCCTCCTGCCACGGCATCCAGTGGGGAATGCCGCGCATGTCGATCGTCGCCAGCACCGGTTCGCCGAGCGTCCCGTTTTCGAGCAACGTCCTGGCGGCGCGCACCGAATGATCGTACCGCATGTTCTGGTTGACCGCGAGCGCGATGCCTGCGTCTTCGCAGAGTCGCACCGCCTCGATCGCCTCTTGATAATTCATCCCCAGCGGCTTCTGGGCGAGGATGCCTTTCACGATGCGGCGCTCGCAGGCCTGCTTGATCAAGCCCAGTTGCGCGTTCGGCGGCACGCCAATGTCGAGGACCTCGATGCTGGCATCGTCCAGCAACTGTTCATACGTATCATAGACTTTCGGGATGTGATGCCGCTGAGCGGCTTTCTCGGCGTTCGCCCGATTGCGCGAAGCGATGGCAACCGGGTTGAAGCCCGCCTTGCGGTAGCTCACCAAATGGCATTCAGTGATTATGAAGCCGCTGCCAAGCAGGCCGATGCGAAAATCCTTTCGCCGAGGCAGGGGAGGATGAATGTTCAAATCCATCGTGAATCCTAAGAGGATATTGCCCGGCGCGGGGAATACAAGCGGAAGGCATCAGACCCTTGCGCGCTTCGCCCTGCAGAAAACCCCTCGACCATCCGATGGTTGCGCAGTATGTTTTCGGCGTGCCAAATAGTAGTGAAGCCACCGCGCTTGAGAGACTGCTACGGCCCCTCTCTCGGCAGATGCGGCTTGAGTTGGCCCGTGCCCTGGTCAGCGTGCAGGCCGATCAGGAAACCCAGGAACGTTTTGACGAGCTGGCTGGCAGACGCACCGACGGCTGCCTGACGGCTCAGGAGCAAGCGGAACTCGACGCGCTCGTTCGCGCCAACACAATCCTCGGCATTCTTAAGTCCGAAGCCCGCCTCTTCCTCGATCAATCGCCAGCGGTCTGATGGACGCCGCCACGAGCCAGAAGCCTCCCCTCACACCGCGTATTTGCTGACGATCCAGTCCGGGATGACCGCGGCGCGCCCGGTTGGCAGCGCGATCATGGTGTAGTCAAAATACCCGTCGCAACAAAGTTTGGCGTTGGTCTGGCGGACGATTTCGAAATTCACTTTCACGCCGGTGCGGAAGAGCTCCGCCACCCAGGTGCGAACCACGAAACGATCTCCCAGCCGGAGCGGGCGTTTGTAGTCAATATGGGCGGTTTGGATGAACCAGCCGAAGCCGGCCTGAGTGAATTGCTCCATGGACATTTTATAGCAGCGCGCCATCTGGTCGTAGCGGGCGGCCAGCACGTAGTCGAAGTAGCGGCTCCCGTGCACGTGCTGGTTCATATCGATGTCGTCGGGGCGCACCTGCAATTCGGTTTCAAATCTCGAGCGGCCGGAAGTCATGGCGCGGGCAGTGATGGTTGCTTCTCGTTCATCCCGATCTTGCGGTCGCCGGTAGCCTTGCCGCCTGGCAGCCAGTGTGTCAATTGCCGCCCGCTTCAAGACGAGGATGGAATCCAAACGCCGTCCATTCCCGCTGGCGGGAGCGGGCTTCGGCGATGGGAAGCTTCCAGGCTTAAGTGCGACGCCCTTTGTGCCGATATCTGGTCAGGCAAATGAAGTGGATTGACCTGAACAAATGAACACGAAAAATTGGATCCGCATCGGCGTTCTCATCGGCCTCCTCGCCTGGCCAGCCGTGGAAAGCTACCGACTCTATGTTGCCCAGCAACAATTGGAAGCCAGCTTGCAGCTCCAGAGCAAAGTCAATGGACGACTTCAGATCGCCCGCCTCAACCACGCCCAATCCATCAAACGCGCCGATTCGCCCGTCTCCTTCCAAAAGCATTGATTGGCGCGACGGCCGGTTTGAAAATTGCGGCGTGAAGCAAGCTGCACTGCCGTTGAATTAAGGGCGACTGGCGCCTTTCCCAGCCCCATCGGAGGCGGCATTTTTGTAGCGAGCGAGGGGCAAAAAACTAAGGTTCCGTAGGAGCGGCTTCGAAGCCGAAGGTGCTGCTGAAAATCGCTACACGGCATCCCAAACTTTTGTTGGAACTGGCGTAGAATTCTCCCGACGCACCGTGCATGGTCTGAAGATCCTAACATTGCACCTGAGCCCAAAAGGCTGCACGATCACAAACTTATGAACAAAATATCGACTCTACGGAAAACAATCGTTGCGTTCCTGCTGCTGCCTGGGGCGGTCTTTGCATCCGGCGAACCAAACGAAATTCCGCTCTGGCCGGACGGCGCGCCCGGCTCGGAAGGCAAAACCGCCAAAGAAGTAGTGGAAGGCAAGATCGGCGAGCGCAGCGTTCATGGCATTCACAATCCTTCCCTCACGCCCTACTTGCCGTCCAAGGACAAGGCCACCGGCGCCGCCGTGATCGTGATTCCGGGCGGCGGCCACCGCGTGCTGGCGATCGATCACGAAGGCTACAACGTTGCGCAGTGGTTGAGCGAGCGGGGCATCGCGGCGTTCGTGCTCAAGTATCGCCTTGCACGCGAGTCGAACTCGACCTACCAGGTGGACGTCCACGGCCTCGCGGACACGCAACGCGCCATCCGCCTCGTGCGCAGTCGGGCGCAGGAATGGGCCGTCAACGCGGCGCGCGTGGGCGTGATGGGCTTTTCCGCCGGTGGCGAATTGGCCGCCCTGGCAGACATGCGCTCCGATGACGGCATCCCGGGCGCCACCGATGCGGTGGATCGCCAGGGCGCGCGGCCGGATTTCCAGGCGCTGATTTATCCCGGCAGCACGCCGAGTATTGCGCCCACGAAAGATTCGCCGCCCGCGTTCCTCGCGTGCGCGTACAACGACCGGCCCGACATTGCGGAAGGTCTGGCCAACGTCTATCTGCGATTCAAGCAAGCGGGCGTGCCGGCGGAACTGCATATCTATTCGACCGGCGGACACGGCTTCGGTCTGCGCGCGAGCAATCACCGACCCGTCGGCCAATGGATCGCGCGCTTCGAGGAATGGCTCGGCGACGCTGGTTTTCTGAAGCAGCCGTGATCGCGCCGCGGAGAGGGCAGAACGGCTTTTTCGCAAACCGCGGAATATGCAGAACACGCGAAAGTTTCTTCTTCCAAAAACCCCGCTCCGCGCGTTCCGCCTACGGCGCGGCCTGGCGGGCTCATCGCCCCTGCCCGTACGCGTATCACGCTGATTCGGATCCGCAGCTTCTGAATGGGCGGGAGCGTGAGTTCCCGCCTCAAATCGGAGGCAAGAAGCTTCGGTCTGGGATCCGTTTTAAGCCTGCGAGCAACGCTGCCGCCGTTGGTCCAAGCGCTGGTCCAGCTTCAAGGCTCGCAAGTAATCCACGGCTATCGCCGGCGGCGCGGCGGCGGACTGGTCCGGATGCGACTCGTATTCGAGCACGTTGGCCACGTGGACGGCCGTTAGCGGCGAGAAGTCCCGCGTGGCCGCCTTGGCTGGATCATGATGGAGGGCCACGGCTTCGATAATCGAGACGGGCAATCCCCACAACCCCAACAGGTAGGCGCCGACCTCGGCATGGGTCGCGCCGAACACCCGCTGCTCCGCCTGCCAAAGCTGCACCTGTTCGCTTCGAGCAAAACGCATCGCCTCCTCGTATTTGTCCGCCAGGTTCGCGAGGAGCAGCAGCTTGCCGACATCGTGCAGCAAGCCGGCCATGAAACTCTCGTCGGCCAACTCGCGATCCACGCCTTCCACTTCGGCAATCGTTCGGGCCAACGTGCCGGTTCGAAACCAATGGCTCCAGCGCGGTTGCAATAATGATTCGGGCAATTGAACTTGCTCGAAGAACACGACCGTGTGCAGGCAAAGGGCGAGCGAGCGGACCAGGTTGACGCCCAGGCGCTGGATCGCCTCGTCCAGATTGTAAACCCGCTGCGGCATTCCCAGGTAGGCGGAATTGGCGAATTGCAAGAGCTTCACCGTTATGCCCGGATCTTGCGACACGATCTCGGCGATCCTCCCGACCGGCGCGCCGGGCGATTGGAGTTCCTGCAAAATGCGGTAATACAAGGAGGGCAGGCTGGGCAGGGTGGTCATCCGCCCAATCAACCGCTTCAGCGATTCATTGCTCGCGAAGACATCCAGCGCGCAGGCCCGGACCAGGGCCGCTTTGAGCACGGCCATATCGCACGGCAGCCGCAGGAATTGGTGCACCGCGTTGATGCACTTGGCCACGTCTTCGGGGCGGAAGCGAGCGGACAAGACAAATCGGATCGTGTGCGGATACCGCAGGGCGACTTCGTTCAGGAATTGCACCCCATCCATCCGCGGCAGGCACAACTCAGAAACGACCACGTCAATGGGCGTTCGCTCCATCAACTGCAACGCCTCGACACCATTGGCCGCAAAGAAAAGTTGCCACTCTGCGGCCATGTGTTTGAGCGCCAGTTCATACACCAGCAACATGGCCGACTCGTCATCGACAAACAGAATCCGCTTTTTCATAAGCAGCGGTCGGGGCGCTCAGGCGCTCCGCTAGGATAGAAAACGCGCAAAACTTTCCCCGCCGCTGCCGCGCTGACACGAGCTCCGGCCGGCTTCGCGGCGTTTTAATCGCCATCCCATCGCTCTCGCCGCGGTGATTCAAGCCGACGGCCTGGCTGGTTGGCAAGCTGAGATCGCCGAGCAACCGCAGAGTGGAGAGCATCACATTTTGCACCGAGAGTCATCGTTGGCGAACCGCACTAAACCTGGTCATCATACAGGCTGGTTTGATTGAGGCGGGCAACGTTCTCGCGGACGACGGTCAGGCGTCGCCGCGCGAGTGCGGCATCGGTGGTTTTGAGGGACCAGCGGATTTGCTTGCCGCCGCGTTTGAACGGGCCATAATATCCACTCGATGATTCGAGCCGATACAAGTTTTGACCGACTTTGTGAAAGACCGTTTTCGGTGATGCTGCTGCGTGAATTGCTGTCATGCCTGCATTATTGGGCGACCATAAAGGGTGATAATCACGAAACTATCGGCGGATCATTATATTTGTAACTAGTTTGTTACAAATAACTTGCGCGTGTAGCTCAAATGGATAGAGTGACGGCCTCCGGAGCCGAAGGTTGTGGGTTCGACTCCCGCCACGCGCACCAGCTTTTGTTGGCCATTTCACAAATGTATTGACATTTAGGGACAGTTTAGGGACAGTTTCGCCAATGAAAACGAAACCTTCTCCCGCCCTGAAACGGCCCATCGAAATCAAGCGCGGCAACGTCACGGTGAAGATTTACGCCGGGAAAAATCGCGTCAACGGCACCGTCTATCCCCAATTCACGCTCACCTACTACGACGGCGCGCAACGGAAGAAGAAACGCTTCGCGGACTTGGGCGAGGCCAAGCGCGAAGCCGACTTCACCGCGACCAAGCTCGCCACCAGCGAGAACGAAGTGCTCCGGCTCACGGCGGCAGACCGCGCGAACTATATGCAGGCCATCGGCCAGTTGCTCCCGCTCAACGTGCCGCTCAATCTCGCTGTACTCGAATACGTGTCCGCAGTGAAACACCTGCCGGATGGTGCAACGCTCAAAGAGGCGGTGGACTTTTTCCGCCGTCGCAATCCCGCCGCGCTGCAAAAGCGCACCGTGCGGCAGGTCGTGGACGAAATGCTCGCGGCCAAGCGCGCAGCGCGGCTGTCAGAAGTTCACTTGAAGGACTTGGATTGCCGCCTGAACCGATTCGCCGAAGCCTTTCAGTTGAACATCGGCGGCGTGTCGGGAACGATGCTTCAAACCTGGCTGGACGGCATGAAGGTCAGCGGGCGCACGAAACGAAACTATCTGGCCGTCACCGCCTCCTTGTTCCGCTTCTGCATCAAGCGCAAATATCTGCCCAAAGAGGCCGTCGAGGAAATCGAGGCCGTCCAGCAGCAAAAGGAGGACAATGGCGAAATCGAGATTTTCACGCCCGGAGAAATGCGCGAAATCCTGACTGCCGCCCGTCCGGAAATGGTGCCGTGGCTGGCGATTGCCGGGTTTGCCGGGCTGAGGACCGCTGAGATTCGGCGTTTGGATTGGAGCGAAGTCAACCTCATGGAGCGGCATATCGAAATCAAAGCGAGCAAAGCCAAGACCGCCGCGCGCAGATTGGCACCCATCACGGACAATCTCGCCGACTGGCTTGCCCCTCACGCAAAACCCTCTGGCAACCTGACGGATTTTGAAAGTTGGTGGAATCAGTTTTCCAAACTGGCCGCTGCGATCAATGAACAACGCAAGGCGGCGGCGCAGGCTCCGGGCAAAGACCCTTCCTCGGTTCGCAAGTTCGTTTGGAAACACAACGCGCTCCGCCACAGTTTTTGCTCCTACCGGCTGGCGATAATCAAGAACGCCGCGCAAGTCGCTCTGGAAGCTGGCAATAGTCCGCAGATGATTTTCGCCAACTACCGGCAACTCGTGACTGAGAGGGAAGCCGCGAAATGGTTCGCGGTTTGTCCGCCCAAAGACGCCGAAAACGTCGTTCCCTTTCGCGCCGCTGCCAACGGATGAGCCGCGCGAGACAGCCGCCGGAACGCACAATATTGGCCAGGGTCGGGTAAGGGAGCGATATTGCTGCCGCTCCCTCCCCTAAGAACCGGACGTGAAAGTTTCCCTTCATCCGGCTCAAGCCGCTCCAAAGCCCCGCTATCGCGGAGCCGGTTCACTTGACGGTTTCAATCCAGCCTCACGACGATGAATGCCAAACTTCTTGAAGAACGCACGGTCTTCAAAGTAGGCCCGCCAGCGCGGGTCGAACGGGTTCGCTTGTCCCCGGATTTTCAGATGCCGCCGGATGCTGATTTCGACTGGGTTGACCAATCGCAACCAGATCGGTTTTCCATTCGGCATCCGTTTGCCGGTATCGACCGCGAACACTTTCTTGCCGCCGATGAGACGCCAGTATCGCTGGATGATCCATCGGCTACCCTTGCCGGAATGCCTGCGTCTGGCCCAACGCCAGAGGCTGTGCCACAAAACCCATTCCACTTTCTTGAACGCCCGCTTCGCCACGATGTGGCGATGGTAATTGGCCCAGCCACGAATGACGGGGTTGAGTTGACGAATCAAGTCGGTCTGACTGAATCCGCGATTCTGGCGAATGAGTTGCCGCACCTTGTCCAAGAACGTGTGCGTGTTTTTCTTGGAGGGTTGGATGAGCAGCTTTCCGCCGTGCTTGCGGAGGTGTTGTCCGAGGAAGTCGAATCCATTTTCGATGGGCGTGACGCAGGTTTTCTCGGGCGAGAGCTGCAAACCCCGGTCGCGCATAAATTGCTCGACCAGTGGCTTGGCTTCATTTTCCAGCAGTTCCTTGGTCGCACCGGTGATGATGAAGTCGTCCGCGTATCGAATGAGGTTCACTTTGGGGCCGGACTTTTGGCCCTTGGGCGCCTTCACAGGGAAGGTTTCCTTGAGCCGCCGTTCCAGTCCGTCCAGTGTCAGGTTAGCCAGCGTTGGCGAGATAATCCCGCCTTGCGGGGTGCCTGCCTCGGTGGGGAAGAGGATTCGCTTTTCCACGAACCCGGCTTTGAGCCACTTGCGCAGCACTTCCTTGTCCGTGGGAATCTGTCGGAGCATCCATTCGTGACTGATGTTGTCGAAACAACCGCGAATGTCGCCTTCCAGCACCCACGTCGCACTGTCCTTGCGGGACAACATGAGGAAGCTCTGCCCGATGGCGTCAGCCGTACTTCGGCCAGGACGAAAGCCGTAGGAGTTTCGGTCTCCGGTGGTCTCAGCGATGGGTTCCAACGCCAGCAGATGCAACGCCTGCATGGCGCGGTCTTTCATCGTCGGGATACCCAGCGGCCTCAATTTCCCATTAGCCTTCGGAATGTGGACACGCCGCAACGGTTGGGGTTGATACCCGCGCCGCCTCAACGTGCCGATGGCTTTGTGTTTGGACGCCGAGGTTCGCCAGATTGCTCTGTCCACCCCCGACGTTCGCCTGCCTTGATTGTCCGTCACTCGTTTCACGGCCAAGGCTTTGCCGGAAAACGAGCAGGTCAGCAGCCGTTGCAAAGCTTTCACTTTGTTCCAGCGGGCTTCCTGAGTTGCCTTGACGATACGCGCTTGCAGCCTCCTGACCTGACGCTCACACTTGGGCCAGTCGATCTGGTCCCAAGCCGTCGCCTTGCCGGAGGATGCACACGCAGTTTTATCCGCGTTCATTTGCTGTTTCCTCCTGGGAAGGTTCTGCGAGTTCTCTCGTCACGAACGACCAACTGGAAGTCAGCCTGCTTGCGCAGCGAGGCAAAGCCTCTATCCGTTCGATTACCGAACGGCGTTCGCTTTTTCCAGTCTCCTCTGCCCGCCACCCCGTCAGCGTTCCTTGCGGACGCGCCTGCCCCGGAGCCGGGGCGGGATGTCGGGTTTACAATGTTAGTTTCCAGTGACACGAATGAATTAGTCCCCGCCTTCCACACCGGCAGTCTGGAACGTCCGTGTGTTCCATGCGTGCGTTGGAGCATCCGACTGCATTGCCGATTTTGTCTGGAGCCTGACAGCGTCTTTGGCTCGTTGGGTATGACGGTGCCTATGGCAGTTCACTTGAGTTGGGCATTTCATCCAGCCTGTCCCTCCGGCCACATTGGCGCTCGCAGTCGCAGAGACCGCCTCACGGAAGTCTCCTCATCACGACGATGGAGGGATGTTGTCTCGATGGCTTCTGACCCGACCGTTACCAGTCGCGCCAGCACCGATAGGCTACTGCGGACGGAACCGCAGGTTCGTCTTACGAATTTATTTTCATATCGAACAATCACTGAAACCTCATCTTTATTTCACACGCAAGCCTTACCCCTTAGCCCGCTAAGGATTTTCCGTCCGCGAAACCGTCGCGGCGTGGACGCGGACAATCCGCGCCGCAATCCAGTCCGCCGAACGCAGTCACGGGCACTCCGCGTACGCGTCCAGTCCGCAAACAGTCCGCTACCGCGACCATTCCACCAACGCAGCCGCGTCCGTGGACGGGCCATGTCCGCGCATTGTCCGCGTCAATCCGTGGCCGCGTTCAGTCCACTGCCAGTCCGGGAACATGTCGCGCGGAAGCCGGTTCGATGGTAGGTCGGCGGCGGTCGCGTCAATCTCTTGCTCGCCCCGTCACCCTTCTGCGCTCCAAATTGACCCGCCCGCCACCGCCGGGATTTGGCCTTTAGGTTTCCGCGCGTGAACATTTGGCGTCATCCGATTATGTGAAAGCATCTCGTGTTTGTGATACACCGTTGTCTGGCAATTGCGTGGCAGAGTGCTCCTAAAAATGAACGAGCGAGCATGAACCCGGAACGAAAAGAGTTTCCCGCGCCGCCGGATTACGAAACCAAAGCACAGGTTGCTCGGCGCTTGAACGTCAGCAAGCGAACGATAGACAACCTGATGAGGCAGCGCCGCTTGCCTTTCGTCAAACTCACGTCCAAAATCGTTCGCTTCCCCAAAGTCGAAGTGGACGACTTTCTCGCCCGCAACTTCCGCGTCAGAGCTTACGGCCGGGAAATGGGTGAGAACGATTGAGCACCCGCCGACACCCAGATTGCGCCTCATGCCTCAGCTTGGCACACTCACGACCAGGCGCACTCAATTTGCAGGCGCATGAGCAAGCTCACAATTCTCGAATGGTGCGGCGACAAACGCGAAGTTCACTTCGTAGGTTATAACCGCGACCACACAGCCTGCTTCATCCGCGACGGCCAAAACGCGCGTCGAGCGATTGCCTTGCGACTGCCAACAGCGTTCGACCTACTTTTCCACGAAAACCCCATTGGCAAGGACGGTTCGCCTCCTGTCGAAATCAACCGCGCTGCGCTGCATCTCCCGGCCTGTTTTTTGAGTAAGGAGGAGAAGGAGAAATTCGAGGACCCGAACTCATTGGAAATGCAAACCGCCAGGTTTTTCCCTGACGATTTATGGAAGTCCGTCACGCGACACAAATGCTGCCTGGAGCCAAAGGACGACGAGAAACTTTCCAAACTTCTCCGTGATAAACTGGATCGCCTGCGTCGCCTCCAGGCAATTCGTGCGAAGGAAACCGCCGACCAGATTGCCGCCTTGCCGCCCGGCGAAACGAAAAGAGCGGAACAACTGCGCGACGCCCTTCGCGCCCAGTTCACCACTTTCGCCGAGGACGAAGATGGCCCATCCAACTTCATGAGCATCTTTGACACGACGCTTGACATGGTGCGCCAAGGCTGGGGTGGCCTGCGCGATAAGTTGCTTGAGCGGGAATGGGCGGAGCATTTCGGTTGGAATCTCAAAACAATTCCGACCGAAGCAGCGGCGTTCCACAACTGGCTTGAACGGCGCGCTTACAACGCTCGCCAGACCACGACGCATTTGAATACCCGGACGGTCGAAATCGGCGTTGGCTTGCAGCTTGATCCTTGGCAATGGGCAACCCTCGAAGCCGCAGTCCAATACGAAATCTGTTTCGCTGACGGCGCACGTTGCTGGCTGGACAACATCGAGGAGCGCGGCGTCACCGACCCGCAGGAAGTTGAGGATTTTGAACGGCTGGAAGCGGCCAGCGAGGTCGCTGGTGACGAGAGGATGACGCTTGACGAAGTGCGCCGCAGCCTTCCTGTTAAGCGGAAAGGCGAATCTAGGCCGATGAGCCGAAAGGGGTTGCAAAAGCTCTGTGACAAGGCGCGCGTCCCTTTCAAGTTCCCGATGCGCCGTAGCGTCGTCAAGAAACTCGCAGAACACCGAATGCGTCAGAGCCGAAATCGCAACGAGCGATTGCAACGGCACGCCGCGAAAACGAAGGCTCAGAGACCCCTCTGAACGAATCGCCTGTAAAAACCTTGAATCTACTTGACACGCGGTAGTTCCGCGAGAGTTCCGCGCCTGGTCGCGCGGTAATGCGCTTCTGCGGCTTTTTTGGCGATTCTCACACATCGAGAGTTCCGAGAGTTCCAGGGAAGTCACCTGCTAATTCTGCGGGTGATGAACGATAATTCAAATCAGCAGCCCGTCCCCGGCGCCGGCCAGACGAAAGAGCCGGACTACGAGAACAAAAAGCAGCTCGCCGCCCGCCTTGGCGTTTCAGTCCGCACGATTGACAACCTCCTAACGCGGGGCCTGCCTCACCTGAAATTGACCCGCAGACTGACGCGATTTCCCCGTGTCGCCGTTGACGAGTGGCTTGCCGAACGCCAGGTCCGCCGCGCTTGAGAAAGGCGCACAACACCCCACCGCCCCATGAAGTTCACATTCGTCGTGAACCAATCCGCTGTAGTTGATGCCGGGCTACTCGGCAAGGTCGCTGTTGATGACCTCTGCCTGCTGCATTACCTGCGCGGCTGGTTCAATTTTGGCAGAGCAAAAATCGAGGTGGTAGAAGGTCGCAAATTCGTCTGGCTTCATTACGAACGCGCAATCGAAGAACTCCCGCTCCTTTTCAAGCCACAAGCCAAGCTCACGAGCCGCAAGAATCAACTCTCAGGTTTGATCGAGAAACTACGCGCGGCGGGCCTGGTGGAAACAACCAGAATCGGGCGGCGTCTTTTTTTTCGGCTCACACACTTGGCCGTCGGGGTAACGCAACGGCATGAGCGCCCCTCGCCGACCGCCACGAAACCCGCTTCGATCATCACGCCTTCCCATGATGAAACCATCACGCCCGGACAAGAGAGAACCGTCACGTCGTCCCGTGACGAATACCTGCCCGCCATTATTGATGAAACAGGTACAAAGGAAACAGAGAGAAGGGAAACACCCCCTTTATCCCCCTCTGAGGGGGAAGCGCAGAGCATCCTGGCCTTTTGGAATTCATTTCTGGAATTACGACCGGCCCGGACCATCACACCGAACCGCGCCCGCAAGATCCGCAAACGCCTGGCTGACCCATTTTGGCGCGAGCATTGGCGCGCGGGAATCCGGCGCGTGGCGGCGTCTCTGTTTCTAACAGGCAAAGGACCGCACGGCTGGCGAGCGACGCTCGACTGGTTTCTCGGCGGCGATTCCCTGGCGAAGCTTCTCGAAGGCCAATACGACAACCGACCGCCACCGGATCGGAAACGGTTACCCTCGGACCTGAAGGCGCAAATCAAGGCCCTGGAGGAACTTATTGCCACGCACCCCGCAAACAGGGATTCCGATGATTACAGCGAGAATGCAACCCGGAAACAGCGAGACGAGCTGACGGAATTTCATCGTCGCCGCAAAGAGCTTGTCCGGGAACTCGCCGGCGCACCGCCTACCACCCGCCAGCCGGGTGACTTGGACGTTTAGCGGACGCGCCCTGCGGAGCACCGCCAGGTAATCACGCCCTCGCTCCACGTTCACTGGCCGTGAGGGATTCTGGCACGAACGCCTCACAGTTGCGGAATGGGGTGTCGAACGCGCCACGCCCCGTTTCCCATGCAGCTTGGGGCAGGTGTGCATGATGACGCACCAGCACGAAAGTTACTTGAGTCATCCGCCACCCCGGTTTGGAGAGATTTTTCCCCGCTCGGATCGGTTCGCCGGGCCATTCGCCGGTCGAGCATCGAATCCGTCGCGGTTTCCCGCCGACTACCGGCGCCGCTCACTGAGGTTGTGAGGCTTGAGGCCGAGTGCCGTAGCGCCCGCCTCGCGTGGTTCAGCACTTTTTTAGGGTGTCTATAGGATTATTCTCCCGCTCCCTTCGCGACCCAAGGCTCGCGAATCCCCAACTGACCGCCGCTCCCTTTTGCAAACGGAATTTCCTCGGCCGAACGGGTGTCAGCGGGATTATTTCCAGGACCGTCAGCTCTCCCGGCTTTGAGTGCGGGTAATTCGAGCGACCTGGGTGGCTTTAGGCCGCGCCGATCACCCTGGCTGCCCGCATCTGCGACCGACATATTCTTTTTTAAAGTGCGGCCACTTTTCCCGGAGCGACCGCTTCGCCGGCTCCAGTCGCCGTTGCTGGTCCAATCCCCTCTTTACAGCCTGCTCCTTTTCCCTCCCCGACTCCTCCGTCCGGCTTCCCTGCGATCGCAGTCTGCGCCAAAAAACACCAGCCGTGCGGCGCGCCCCCGGTTCTGCTTCCCGCGCAGTCGTCCCCGTCGTCTCAAAAAAAAACGCGCCGGCCTCCACGCTGACAATCAAGCTGCTGCTGCTGCACAGCTTGTCGTTCAATAAATCACCACCTTGGCCGTTGCCTCCTGCGCCTCCTGCTTCAGTTCGCCGAAAAGCATCCAGCGACCGATCTGGAAAAGGCCGCCGGTATCGCCACCCAACATGGCGCCTAGTGCTTGCGCGATCCACCCGGTGACAGCCACTGTGGCCAGAACCGCGGCAAGTAAACCTAAAGCAGTCGGTCAGCGGGGCGAAGTTTGGGTTTGCACGCCTGCCGTTTGAGAACTACGAGTTAATGTCGGAGCGCCAGATTTTCAAGCGCGAGCCGGAAATGGGATTGAAAGCCGGAGAGCAGGGAGCGCAAAAGCGCCAGAATGACATGAAGCATGACGAGGCCAACCTTGGCCGGCGACATTGAGAAATCAACTCTTTCGGAGGATTACGGGGTTTTCACTACCCACACCCGTAGCGGCTGACTCTGATCTGGAGCTTCCCTCAGACCAGCAGCCAAACCAACAGACACCCCGCAACAATCGCCGCCCAAACCAGCCAAGCAAGTCCCGGCATTTGCACTTCCTTCGCTTCTGTACTGGCGCAGCCGCCGAAGGGCAGCCGCACTCTTGTCGCACCCATCTTCCCCGTAGGAGCCGAGGTGGGGAGAGTCTCATCTTTTTTGCCTGAATGGCAGCGCGCGAATCCATCGCCCCGCCCTGGCGCGGCGGGCTTAGGAAATGCCCGCTCCTGCTTGGGCGATGCGCGAAGACAGGCCGTTGCTTCGGCTAGGGGAGTATCTTCTTTTCCTTCAGGCCCGCCGATTGCTCGTGAGTTCATAGGGTTTCATCACAACCCGTTGCCCGATCCGCCACAGCGGGACTCTCCTGCCCGATGCCAGCCACCGAAGCCGGATAGTTTCCAACGTGCCGCTTCTCCGGAAGCGCTTCATTTTCATGTTTTTTGGATACTGCTTGATTCAACGGCCCCAGCGCACTCCTTTCTTCGCCCGATAGGCAATCCGCCAGCAGCCCGTGCCGCCCCAGCCATGCCCCCAAAGCTGGGCGGGATGTCCAGACCGTTACCGGGATCGACAAAATCCAACCCACCAGGATCGGCAGCAAATAGAGCACAAATCCCGGCGTCTTTTCTATCGCCAGCGCCAGCCAGATGATTCCTATCACTGTCGGCAGCCAAAGCAATCTGGCCGCCGTTTCCCATGTCAAAGCCTCGTCCGGATTTCGCGACTGGCCTTTCCACGGAGCCACTTTTCCGGTCAAAATTTCCAGCACGAAGCGCGCGTGCAAATAGAACAACGCCGGAGCGAACAGGCTGCTGATCAGGAGTTCGAGAAAGGTGGAGAATAGTCCTTTGCCAAGCCCAATATGCAAACGCCGGGTCGGGGGACCCGCTCCACACCCTGTAGGCCCGCTGCCCCCAGCAGGCGCTGCAGCAGACCGCACACGTGCCCTGCGTAATTGCCGGACAAACCCCAGAATCCTCGGCACCAGCAGCATCGTCAGAAAGAACAGCAGGAACGAGCCGATCATCAGCGGCTCAGATCGATAAATCCGCCCGCGCAGGCCCTGCACAAAAGCCAGAAAGGTCAGCAACACCAGGAGCGGACTCACGGCATAAGCAAAGATGCCATTGGCAAAATAAATCCGATGCCCCCGCTTCATGCCATCGCCGAAAACCAGCCAGAAATGCTGAAAATTCCCCTGGCACCAGCGCCGGTCCCGCCGCCCATACGTCAGCAGATTCGCCGGCATCTCGTCAAACGAGCCGCCGCAGTCCAACTCCCACTCCACATCCCAGCCCGCCCGCCCCAGCAATGCGGCTTCCACGATGTCCTGGCTCATGATTTCTCCCCCCAATGGAGGTTTGCCCGGCATGATGGGGAGATTGCAATAAGCCATGAACGGTGCAATGCGCACCAGCGCGTTATGCCCCCAATAAACCGACTCCGGCCCGTAAAACCATTGCTGCCCGCGCGCAAAGAGCGGAATCGTCCGCGAACAGCCAAACTGGCAAGCGCGGGCAAACGGTGTCGAAGCGCGAATAGGCAACACCACCGTTTGCAGAATGGCAAGTTTGGGACTCTCCTGCATCCGCAAAATGAGCCGCTTGATGGTTCGCCCCAGCATCACGCTATCCGCATCCAGCACCAGCATGAAACCATACTCTGCCCCATGGTGGACCAGAAAATTGGCAATATTGCCCGCTTTGAATTTCGTCCGCTCCTTGCGCCGAAGGAGATAAAACGCAGGACCGGCATCCCGCCTGTCCCGTAGCGCAGACATTCCTGCCTGCGGGTTCACGGTGCTTTCCAGCACCATGTTCCTGCTCGCCCCGCGGACTGGAAACTCCCCAGAATCCGCAGACGCCGCAGACAGGAATGTCTGCGCTACTCCGTTGTCTCCGCGTCTTCGCGTCTCCGCCTCTCCGCCTCTTGTAACCCCTGCGCCCCCAAACTCCTCCACCAATTGTTGCAGCACCTCCTCCTCTTTCCGTTGAATCTCCGGCTCCGTGCTATCACACAGTAAATAAACATCGCAACGCGCCGCCAATCCGGCCTGCTGAACGCTCAGCCACGTCTGCTGCAATCCCAGATAAACTCGCTCCGTGTCCTCATTACAAATCGGCATCACAATGGCCGTCAGGGTCGCGACCTCGCCATTGCCAGCACCGTAACCGTCTAATTTATCATAGGAGAAAACAGGATCATCAGAGACAGGGCCTGGCGTTCGCTCGGATTCGAACCTTACCAATGGGTCCACGGAAGGCTGAGCGGCCTGATCTTGACGGTTCTCTACTTGTCCTGTTGCTGGCGGCCTCTCTTTCCCCGGTTGCCTTCTGTTCAACAGTAAAAATCCAAAAACAAACAGCCAGAAACTGAAGCTGCCGCAGAACATAATGACCAGAAAAATGGCCAACGCAACGACGTCGATTGGGTCCATCGCGCTTGCAAAGAATGACGGAACTACAGGTGCAGAGGCCGCCCCGGTCACCAGAAGTGACAAAAAAAGCATCAGAACCCGACGCTGGAAAAAGGGCATCCCTCGAAGTGACGTCGCGAGGCCTCGCTTGACATCAGCGCAATCCGGCTGTTGAGGAATGCTACCCATCACTTTTTAGGGCGTCGTCAACCGGTAAAACCGGGAGGCCAGGCCCACGGTATTTGAAGGCACAAACAAAAGCATGCCGCTGGTTGTGGCTGCCTGGCTCGTGATTCTCGCCCAACTAGACAGATTTGTGGAGCTTTGAAGTGAATAGGTTCTCCCCGGATAGCCGGTAGCTGTGATCTGCGCGCGGCCTCCCAGCAAGAGCTGGATTGACGTCAGCTTTGGCTGAATCAATGAAAGAACATCGCTGCGCCAGGTGGTTCCCTCCCCAAAGTAACGAGTGATCGACACCCAAGTCGAGGACACATCTGGATCGGGTGCCTGGGGCGGGATGGGCTTCGTGTAACGCTCGGCGAGAATGTCATAAAACGTGACCTCGGCTGGCGTGAGGAATCGGCCATGCGTCTCGGCGACAAAACCCATGGAAAAATCCCTTTGAGCACTGGTCGGCCCTGGTGTCCGAACACCGTGGATCGCCTGAATGTCGCCTATTTTTACCGTTCGACTGACGTTGGTTATCAGGCTTCCGCACGGTACCACGCTGGAACTCAGCTTCAATGGTGGTACCGACGCTCCAGAAATGAGACCCATCATGTACTTATCCAAAGGTGGTACTTGCCGCCGGAATTCGCAAGTTTGCGTGAAGCTGCCGTTGCCATTGTCCAGCCAGTTTCCTCCACCTACGAGGCTGGCTGCATCACAGTGCCCGTCATAGTGACCAGTTCCATCCGACAGCCCCAATGCTGTGCTCATGAAAGCGACCCACTGGTGCATCAGCTCATGGGTAATAATCTCGGTGTAAATGCCGACGCGGTAGCCCTCAATAATGTTGAGCCCCAGCAGTTTGCCGGCGCTGCTATACGCGGCGGAGTAATCAATCTGCGGGTATCCGGTCCCTGAATAGTTGATTTTGCTGAAATAATGGCTTCCGGCAATGAAGTTTCTGTAGTCATATGTTGAAACAAAGTCGAGGTGATCCGTCGAAAAAAACATCAGAAAATCAAAAGCGTCCGGGAGAACACGGTAAATCGGTCCGGTGAGGTTTTGTAGTGAATTTGCGTAACGAATGCTCTTCTGCGTCTCGCGCGAGCTGGTTTTGATGTTAACCAAATGGGAAGCAACGGTTATATTCGATGAGAGTGAAGCGGCCTCGATCAGCGGGATTCTGGAATCCAACACACCGGCCTCCGGATAACTGAGGAATCGATTTGTTTGGCCGTTAAGCTCCACAATTTCGAGTGGTCCACAGATCTCGTCCAACAGGAGGCCGGGAGGATTATTCGAGTCACGGTAGAGGAAGGCGGGCATAATTATGTTCGTGTTAAAACGTAGCGGCTCACTGGTAAAAATGTAATCGCCGGCCACGCGATCCCCGTTTAGCCCATCATCGCGCAGCTCGTGCGGCGCAGAAGTGCCGGAGAGGAATTGGAAATAATATGGCTCGCCTTGCCAGACGACCCGGCTGACCGGGCCATTGGCATCCACCTCCAAACGAAAACTCTCGATCCCATCATTGCGAATTATGCCCGGAACCGGCTCCCAACTGCGCATCCCGGCTGGAACCGCTCCGGCGGGCACGGCGGTTGCCTCAGGAGCCGCATTCCCCTGGCCGGTGATCCCCACCCCACACAGTCTCGGAATGCCGCCTGGGTCGAGTCCGAGAACCCCGGAGGGCGAAACGCTTTCCGCGAGCAAGCCCTGGCGGTAAGCTTTGGCCATCGGGTCAGTTACCGCCGTGGTCTCACGGCGGGCCTCCTTCCGTGCTGAGGAACTTGGAACTGTGAGTTCCCCGCCGGTTACGGGCAAACATAGAGTACCCGACAGCACGGCCAGCGCGTGCGCCACTCGGACTTTAGCCAAATTCATGTGTGTCTTCACTTTACTGCATCTGTGCTGTCGCGGCAAATGTGAGCTCGCCAGAAAGCGGAAATTCCGCTGTTGACGTCGCAGCGATCCAGGCCGGACGCGCTCGTTCAATCGCCGTCCTCCGGTCTGGCCTGTCGGCCGACCCATTTCAGGCCGAGCAGAACACGCTGCATCGGCCTTACGGCCCGTCAAGCCGAATGCCAAGACATCCAGACATCCAACCCCGCCGGCGCGCTGCCAACGACAAGCCTCATTTTTCAGGACCCCAGGGTCCCCAATGTTTGCCGGTCCGAACGGCGGCCTGCCGCTTGAGAAGTTGTCAATACGAAGACCTCTCCGCCCTCGAGAGGGCAAAGCTAGCGCAAGTGACTTCAGACTAGGCAAACAAACGTAATATCAATCGGCGCCAACGCCGACGCTCACGAAAGAGTTCCGCGTTATTAATTGCCACTGCCGAACTCAACCGCTTCAACACCTTCGTCGCTTCCATCGCCATCACGCTCATGAGCAATCGCTGATTCGCAGCACCCCGAATTAGCCCGAATAAGCCAGAAATACACCGAAAATCAATCGCTTGTTTAGGAAGGATTGCTGCTTAGCTTCCAAAAAACCAACCGCCTCAAGGCACGTCGAAACTTCCAGCCGTCTGTTCACCCTCTGAACTCCTGTAGGCCACAATGTATTTTCCAGGCTTTACACCTTCGAGCGGATAAAAGACTGGCCACTGATTGTTCACCGTAATTTTGGTGATTGGATTCCATCGAATCAGGTAACGGGTCAAAACGATTCGCTTGCCCGAATCATCAAAGTCCATATTGATGGATTGAATTTGACCCAAATAATTCATGGCCTCTCCTTCAACCATCACGAAGCTTGTCCCATCTACTGAGACCTTCTTGGCTCTTATCGTTCCGGGCGTGATAGGCCAATCACGCGGCGTGGCCAGCCACACGAGGACCGCCATAGCAACAATAACCAACACAAATATAGCCGCTGAAATAATGACAATAGGCTTCATTTTGCTCCTTTCTCTATAAGAACCTCCTTCTTACCGCCATTCTTGTCCAGAATGCTGTCTTTCAACACACTGGGCAGATCATAGGTACCCGACGCAAAGGGACCGGATTTCTTCAGGCTTTCCCCAGATACCCGCTTCCACTCGCTCTGAGCATAGGTGGCACAGTTGTTACCCCAAACACCGTATCCAGCGTTGATTGTCGGCGTGAAGCTTTTCACCTCAAGACCGCGAGAGGCGGCGAAACCGCGTTTCAGCTCCTTGTCAGTTAGAACGCCACTGTGAGTTGCCGCTGGTTTGCCGTAACCTGTCTTCCAGCGACTGTAAGTGTGCTTTTCACCGGTGATCGTATTCTCGACGTAAATCCAGGCGTGGTCGCCATCTGCACGGACATAAACCCTGAAACGACTCGTAGCCTGGGTCGCAGTTACAGGAGGTCCAGCCTGTGCGTCCAGTCCACCTAGTGCACCAATAACGAGAGTCACGGCAACAAGTTCGAAATCCTGTCCGCTCGGATCAATTGCGTTGATTGGATTATTCGCGCAGTAGAGATATTTGTGTAGTGACAGCGGGTTTTCTTGGTCCTCACCACCATCAGAAGGCGTCCTTCCGCCCGTTGACGGAGTAGGGGGGGAATCAGTATCGGCTCCCGGGCGCTCCTGATCCCTCTCATAGGTATCCATCGTCCAGAAGCGCCCGGCGTCAGGATGGTAATAGCGAGCGCGTAAGTGATACATCCCTAGTTGTGGATCCCATTGCTCCCCGGTGTAGCGGTAAACGTTCTTTGGTGGCGAGGCTGTGTCGGTGGTGTCCAGCAGGATGCCAAACGCGTCGTATGTGTAGGTGTCGGTAGTGTGCCCGTCGACGCCGTCCGTGAGATATCGGACATTTCCCAGGGCATCGTAGCCGTAGTAATAAGTCGCGGCGCTTTTGGCCTGACTGACAAGGTCGAAGCCATAAACATATTTCACCGTTGGGTCGCCTGTCAAAGAGGCCCGCTCCTCCAGCACCTGCGCGTAGCCGGTCGGGTTCCGGTCATCCATCAGGAAATAGGTCACCGAGTCGTTCACCGTCCCCGGCGCGTCCACGTGCTTCACCACGCGGTTTCCGTCCCCGTCGTAGATCAGGGTCACCACCGTGGACCCGTCAGAGCGCTGCACTAGGCGATTCTCAATGTCGAATGCGTCAACGTGGGTTGAGTTGGGAACCACCTGACCTTGGGTTTGCTGGGAAACGTAGCCGCTCTGGTAGAGTGTGTTGCCGTTGGCGTCGCTGGACGCAGGTGAACTGACGTAGTTGAGCCGGTCATTGGCGTCGTAAACCATATTTGGCTGATTCTGGTTTTGCAGTGTAACCGGACCCCCAGCCGTTAACAAGCTAATTCCGCTGCCCGATCGGGAGGGGCGGTTCCCAACCGGGTCGTAGCCGGCGCTGTCGTTGCCCGGGACAACGTCGTAAAGCAAATCTCCCGCCGCCGGTGTTGTGGGAACGGCAGTGGGGGCCCACGCCGGCCAGTTCGCGCCGGTGCTGTTCCGAATGCGCTCGGCGCGCAGCCGGTTCAAGTTGTCCACATCCCACGCAATCACCCGGCGATAATTCTGACCATTGTAAACCAACAATTCCGCCAGCCCGCGGCGCTGGCCGCTCGGCAGCAATTGACGCTCGGGCGGCCAGCTCAGACCGTCTGCGGAGTCGTAGTCGTCGTAATCGAAGCTCGCCACGGTCCCGCTGCCGCTCGCCGCGCGCAGCCAGCGAAGCTGGTTGCGCGTGTTGTATTGATAGGTGGTCGTGACGCCGTTGCGATACGTCATCGTCGCCTGGTTGCCGACCGGGTCGTAAGCGTACGACACGTCGGCGTTTCCAGTGCCGTTCAGGTTGTCTGGGTTCACCTTGGCGAGACGATGCCGGACGTCGTAAATGTAAGTCATATAGGCGCCGGCTGGGTTGGGATCGAGAGCGGCGGCGGCCACATTGGCCAGGGTGTATGGGGGTAAAGCGGGGAAGGCGTAGCCCTTTCGCGCGCTGATGGTCTGCATGTTCCCCGCCGGATCGTAGTCGTAGGTCAAAGTGGCTTCCGGAGTATTCTTGATCCGCAACCGACTCTGCTCGTCATAGACGTAACGGGTCTCGCGCGGGGACGAAATAGAGCTGCTTTGATTGTCAATCATTCGTGAGCGCTGGCCCACGGCCGTATAATAGTAGTCCACGAGGACAGCCGTTGCACTCGATTTCTTCTGAGAGAGACGGCCAACCAGATCGTACCTCAGGCGCATTTCCTGTCCGTTGAAGTCAACGTGCCGCACCACATTCGGACGTTTAGGGTTGCTGGAGCCGGTAATCGTAAGTCCCGTTACTTCATCCCAGTCGTAGAACCAATGCTCGCCGCCGGAGAGTGTGCTGTCATTGGGCAGGTAGCGAGCGGTTCGACGCCCCAGGGCATCATACGAAAAATGGGTTGCGTGCCCGTTGCCGTCAGTCTGCGTGGTCTGCTGCCCGAGGTCGTCGTATTCGTACTTCGTCGCGGTGGAATCGGAGGAGGTCCGGGCCGCCTGCGCCCAAGTTAGCCAAGCTGCGCGCGTCGTCAACGGGCTGCCAGGCAGGGTCGCCGACGGATCGACATCAGTGACCACCCACGAGACCCGTCCGGCGGCGTCGTAAATGTAAGCGGTGCCGTGGTTATCCGCATCGATCCGCAGCCATGCGCGGCCGAGCCAATCGTACCTGGACGAGGCCATCGTCACACCAGCGGCGCCGGAAGTCTCGTCGGTATATGATGCGACCGACTTGCTGCGGTTGAGTTGGTCGTACTGCTGCCGTATCTGGGGCCGGAAGGACTGCAAGGCGTCGTTATAGTATGATCTAGTCTGACTGTTGAGCGAGTTGCCATTCAGATCAAATTCCTGGATCGCGTCAGTTTTGAGGGTCGCGGTGCCATCGTTGACAGTGGAGACGTGTGTAGTGTGTGTCAGGCCATCGGAAGAATATTCGTAGGACGTGACCGGATCACCCGCAGAGATGGTGCCGTCCAAGTCGATGTCCTGCGCCGTCTTCGAGACACGGCCGTCAGCGAGATATTCAGTAAGTGTTCGGCTCAGTACGATGCATGGCTGCGTCGTGTCATAAACAGTGTCATTAACCTCGCCGTTTACACTGAGTCCGATCACAAGGTTCTTCACCCTTTCGGAGCGGATCACACGATCGACGCTGTTATAGACGGTTCGAGTGCCGGTGACAGGGCCGGTCCCGGCTACGACATGGCGATCTTCAACAACTGTGAAGCGCAGCAGACCAATCCCAGCTCTCCCGTCCTGGTAATAGGTCGCCTGGTAGGAGACCGTGCCGTCAGGATAACCCGTCCCGGACAGGTCACCCCCTCTGTCGTAATAATACGTCGTCGTTGCGTTAAAACGATCTGTCGATGTCGCGCCCTTTCCGATGGAATTATAGGTTGTCTCGCTCGTGGCCCCGGTGGCATCGGTGGTCTTGGTCGGTCGGCCCTGAGCATCATATTCGTAGCGGGTAATTAGGCGGCCTGATTCCGCAGGCGTCCCATTTGCGTCAACTATCACTGTCCCGGAGTTGTCCCGCTGGAATTGGACACGCTCCTCAGTGAGGCGGTTGCCGTTGGGGTCGTAAGTGTAGGCGGTCTTCGAGAGAGGCGTTCCCGTGTAGCCCGGCGAGCGGACAGTCAGCGATTTGATGTCACCGAGACGTCCACCGGTTTCGCCGCGGTAATACTCATATACCGTGGCGGTGTTCTGGGCGTCAACCGAATACCAGAGCTGGCCGCCAACCGGGTCAGCGAGAGTTGTTATAAAAACGGTCTGTGAGAGCGGTTGGCCCATAACGGGATCCACCGGGACGGGATCGGTGCCGTGGAAATACTGGCCGGTCACCTGGCCGTAAGTAATGCTCCCGAGAGTCTCATCGTATTTGGTCTCGTGGTAAACACCACTACCGGGTTGCGAGTTGTTCGGGTCGTAGGTCTTCGTCACTTGTCCCAGAGAGTCGTATTCGGAGCGGGTAGTGCGGAGCTTGCCGGCTGGAGTGTCGCTGACGTGCAAGTCTGTAACTATCGTCGGCGCGAGCTCTTGTGCCGCCGTGCCAGTTCCGTGGTACTCCCAGGTACGGAAGTAGGTCCGCGGGACAGAAATCCCATTTTGCAGCTCGCTCACGGTGTACTGTTGTTCCATGAGCAACTCCACGTCGCTTTGCTGGTCCGCGCTGGAGAGGTATTGGGGATCCGTGCTAAGCAGGCTTCCGCGCGTGGCGAATTTTGACCAGGTCTCCAAGCTCAACGCATCTTTCGAGTAGATAATGTTTCCGCGCGCGTCGGCTTCGTGGACAGTCACCTGGCTCATCCCCGTCACAGGCGCGAATGTGATCTCCTCGCGGGCGACGGGCACGCCGTACCCTGCAGGGCGGCCTGTGGCGAAGCCACTCGTCGCGTGGACGAACGAGGTCACGCGCCCCTTGGCATCTGTGATGGATTGAATCTTGCCGTAATTGGCCGGATCATTCGGATTACTGTAGTATTCCGTATGCGCATTCGGACTTCCCTGGGGTCCTATGATGTCTTTGATGTAGTGCGGAAACCCCGCCTGCCCATATCGGTACTCCAGAATTTCATACACAGGGTTGCTTTCATCTAAGCGGTCCTTGAGCTTAAGAACCCTGACCAGATTGCCTTGCGAATCGTACTCATACTTGATGGCGGGCAACGCCGAGCGGCTGCCGTCGCTCTCCAGACTTGCTGGATCATACACGGCAACGATACGCTGCTGAGTGTCTCGATCAAAGAGCATTGCTGGTGTTTTTGCGCCCGCTGGGCCAATCTGCGTTATGCTATTTTTGTCGATTTCAACAATATTGCGAGCGGGAGTTACGATTCGCTTCAGGAACGCGTTTCCATATGATTCGACGTAACTGTCGGAGCCCTCGTCACTAAGGAGGAAGTGCTCACCCAGGTTCTCGCGCGCGATCACATATTGTGTTCCATCGTCTGTCGTGAGCGTGAAGGCCGGAAAATCAAAGCTATCGATCGGGGTCCCCGAACCGGCCGCTTGCCAATAGACCAGGCCTGAGGGCAAAGTTATGAGGCGGTTATCGACGGTCGTCTCCAGCTTCGCAGTGACTCCGGGCGCCGAAAGCCACTCTGCAATTTGCCAGGGCGACTCCGGGTCTCCGGTCGCTCGAAGATTGAAGACAAACGTGGTGCGCTGGCCATTGGGCAACGTAAGGGTGATGTCTCTCCCGCCGCCTGAGCGCAGGCTGAAGTCTTCGTCGTCGAGGTCGGTCGCGGGGTCCCTGTTTTCATCCAGTTCCACCTCCAAATTGTAAAGCGAGTACGTCCAAGAATAGCCAAAGTCTCCGGTATTGGGATTGAGGGAGTCGTAAGTGCGAACGAGGGACACCGAAAGACCATTGATTGGGATCGTAATATCCTGCTGGCTGAATGTAAGCTGGCCGATTTTCAGTTCCGAACTCAACGCAAACGCCACGCGAGCAAAGACCGTCTCTGAGCCATCATTCACGCTAAGTTGGAGGTCATAAGTACCGTTTCGTATGGACGTCAAGTCGAGGGTGCCAAGGTCGTTATCGAGAGTTGTGCCTACCACGTTTCTGTTCACCGTAGTACTGGCCATCAATTGGCCGTCCAGATTGAGCACTTTCAAGGTGTAGGTGACGATAGTATCCTGGTCCCAAGCCCTCCCTTTAACGCTGAGCTTCCCGTCGCGCACGACCAGGTTGGGGCTTGGTTGGTCGATTCTGGCGCTCGGTGGGTGGTTTCCCGCAACCGTTTGGAAGGTGAGTGCCACGGCACTTGACATCGCGACGTTGCCGCCGCCATCGGTCGCCTTCACCCACAACTGATATGGTATGCCCGATTGGAATTCGTTCCAGGTTAAATCGAATGGAGCTCCGACCCTCTCTCCGATCTTATTGTTACAACCTGAAAAGAATTCAACCTTTTGCACCCCGGGGCAGGCGGAGGCGCTGATCACGATGCCGGAAGAAGGCCATGATGTGATGGTTCCTGGTAGTGGCGCGGTGATGCTGACACAGGGTGTAGTTCCACTGATTACGTTTACGGACACGTATCCACGGCTGTACCCGCCTTTGCCATCACTGGCGATGTAACTGAAGCCATCTACAGCGGGTCCGTTCCCGGTGTGAGTGTAACTCAGAGCAGTATTACCGGTGGCGAGTGCGACTGTGCCAAACTGAGCGGGAGTGAATGAATCGATGGTGAGAACATCCCCATTGGGATCCACATCGTTTGCTAAAACGGGAATTGTAATCGTTCCGTGGACACCTACAGTTGCTTCGTCATTGTTCACGATCGGCTTTAGATTGCCGGGAGGATCGATCACGGAAATGGGAATGGGAGTCGAAGCGTAAGCGAAACCGGCGCTATCGTAACCAAGGGCGGTTAGGATATAATTCCCCACGGGGACTCCAACCTGTTGATAAGAATAAGGGGGGAGCGAAAACGAGTGCCAGACGAACCTCCCAGCGCTCGATGTTGCGATGAAGTCGACCTGAACAAAGGAAGCCGTTTGCGGGCTGCTCACCGCGGCTCGGATAGTGACCGTGGCGGGCGCGGCGTAAACCCTGTTGGCACCGGGAACGAAAATGGAAATAGAGCCAGACGCGGGTGTTGTTTCGTTAACAAAGCCGATGAGGTGCAAGGAAAAGTTGCTGGCATTCGGATCGGAGGTGCTGAAGCTCAGCGTACTGCTCTTCGCTCCAGAGGAAGCGGTGTCTATCGTAATGATCAAGGCGCTCTCCTCTCCGGGCGCCAAGGATGCGGGCAAAGTTGAAGCCAGGAAGAAGTCGGGGTTAACCCTTCCAGATCCAGGAGTGATTTGCACAGCGCCCAGGCTAAGGGTGCTAGACCCAACATTAAAGACCTCCAAGGTGACGGATCGTGCCCCACCTTTTGTGACAATTCCCAGGTCCAAATCGACCGAAGTGGGCACCGTAACATCACCATTCAGAACTTGGAGTTTTGGACCAGGTACGCTTTGTTGACAATCTGCCGTCAGGGTGTAAGTGCCAATTTGCAGGGGATCGGAGGAGATAACTTCTATGGTATAAGTTCTCCCGGACGCGCCGGACGGGATCGGAACCGAGAGCGATGGCACACCTGTAGTGTTGAACGGCGCTCCTAGATCATTTCTCACGAAAAGCAGCGGCCTAAACTTGTTCTCCGCAACCCTTGCCGTGAAAGTAACTGTCTGACCTGCCGGCGTGGCGGTGAAGGCGTAAGTGTCCGAGTAATTGATGGGGCCGTATGCGAAAAGAGCAGATCCGAAGGTCGGGGGAATTGATTTCGAAACAGGATCTGAAGAAGATAAGACTCCCAATACAGTTTGCTGGCAACTGATTGCTGGCGCGGGAACGATGTTGATAATGACATTTCCAACGCCCGCGTTTCCTAACCCGTCGGTCACCTTGTAGGTGAAGGCATCTGTTCCAATGTAATTGGCTTGTGGCGTATACCACAGATGGCCGCAATCCGAGTCCCGATCATTGATAGAACCGTGTAACGGAACGGTGAAGTCGATAATTAGCAGCAGCCCACTTGCTGGGGTGTAATCGTTGCCGGTCAGGTCCAGTGAAATGTGGCCACTATTGGCCGAAATGGTGAACATGTCGTCGCGAGTCGTAATCGGCTCCGCCGCAGAAGGTCTTAAGACCTCGATATTCACGAGCGCACGGCTTGGGGAATTATTTCCGTTGTCAATCGTGTAGCTGAAGGCGTCCCGGCCGAAGAAGCCAGGGCTCGGCGTGTAGGACAGGTTGGTTAGATTGTTAAGAACGACACCGGAATGAGCGGGCGACACGCTGGCAATGAGCCAGGCCGGATCGCTTTTCGTGAGGTCGTTTGCTAAAACATCAATGAGGTTGTCCGCGGTGTCCCTTAATACGACCTTCGAATCGTCCTGGGCTATTGAAGGTGTGGTGTCCGCAGGGAATGCCGGAGGGGGCCCGCCACAGGAAACGGTCAGGTCCGTAAGGATGGGCTGAACAGATCCCGCGCCTTTTGATAATGTAACGCGGATTTCAATGAATTGCCCCATTGCATTAAAATCGGTTCCATTCGCAACTGCTGAAAAAGACTTCGTCGTAAGGCCCAACTGCAGATCTGCGGCTCGGACTTCCACAGAGATTGTCGCTCCGCTAGCTACGTCCTCGACCCCCGTCCAGGAAACTCTGCCCCAAGTTTGCCCGCTGTTTTTGCTATCATGTACCACGGTCCACGACCCAGAAGGTGCCGTGCTTCCTACGGTTATAAAGCCGGTCATGTCTCCCGCGATGAAATTGTAAAGTTGAGCTTGCTCAGGAACAAAAAAGGCTTGTTGGCCCAAATCCACAACCTGGTCCACCGCGCCGACTCTTGTGTCCTGGCGCATTCCCCCAAGTGGGCCGGCGGCAGGATCGATACGCATTGCATTATTCCGATTGACGTTGACAACCCATATCTTGCCATCGCTGCCCACAGATATAATTTGTGGCCCGGCTCCGGAGAAGATATTGGGAGCGGAGTCGTACCCATCAATCGGCAAATCCAGTGCAGGGTACCCGGTACCCTTCCCGCAGGGCAGTTCCACGTTTCCAATAAAGTCGCCACCCGTGGTCAGGTGTCCAACGGTAGTTCCACGTTCGGCCCCATGTGCCACCCAGACATTGTGATTGCCATCGACTACCAATCCCTGAGCCCAATAATAGCCATCGTCAAAAAGATACGTCGCTCCGGATGGCATGCCATCGGGATTTGCCTTAACCACACCAGGATCATTGCTGAAGGTACCCCAAATTTGGCCCGTATTTGGGTCGGGCGCTACAAACCGGGCTAAACCGAGCCAGTTTCCGAGATCGTCCGACAAGAAGCATTGTGCGTCCGTTGCGGGAAGGCTAAGATCCCAACGCAAGACGCCGCTCCCCAATAGGGTGGACCATAACACGCCGTGACTGTCGATAAACCCGTAATAGCCTCCACAGTTGATCGTGGTAATCGCAGCTTCGAGTGTTGGGGGATCGACATTAACATTCAACTTTTGCAATGATAAATCGCTTACTGCGGATTGGCCATAACCACCGGTCCAAACATTGTTGTTCTTATCCAGTGCCAAGGTGCCGATATGCCATGGTGCTACCCTGATGTACCTCAGGATGCATTCATCGTCTGCCAGAGAAGCGCCATCGATATCCGAGCCGGCCGAGTTTAGGTTCCAGTCCAGCTTATTGCCTAAACCCATTGAGGTCTTGATCAATCCGTCCCCGTTGCGGTCCTTACAGGTATTGTACGCAAACGGCGGGGCGAGGTATTGGCCATCCGATCTATATACATATCGTCCCAGTCCATCCTTTGTGCCGTCCGTTCGGGTGCCGCCGATTACCACTCCAATCTCCATGATGGATCCCATATTAATCCCTCCTGATAAGGTATCTTCAGAATAATTCGCGACCCAAGTATTACCAAGACGGTCCACGGCAACTCTGAACCCTTCCCTGTTTCGCCCGTTAGGAGCCGTCCAATACTCTCCCAGGATATGTCCCGTATTAGCATCAATTCTAACCACGGTGCCTCGCCCTGGACAGGGCACATTCACAAACGAAAATGGACTGATGCTTGAGTTCAAATGGAGTTGACCTGGTACGTTCGTGTAATTCACATTTACGAGCGTTCCCTCGGCGAAATCAGCGTTCCTGGTATATTTGCGGCTGCACGCATCAGCTACTGTGACCAGTACATCATCGCTGCCTGAAAGGAGGTGCGGGTTGCCGCCGGCGTCAGTCCATTGCTTTGTAACGGTCAGCGTGAAGGTATAAATGCCAGCTACCGACAAGCTCGATGTGGCATTAAGCTTGTTGTTTGGGTCCTGAGAGATACTGGCACCACTCAGTGTTGTCCAGGTCGTGACGACCGTGGAACCCGGAGGCAGAGAACCGATGCTGGTTGATCCACGCAAATGCGCTGTCGAATTGCGCGGTATCCTCTGATCAGGTCCGGCGTCAACGATAGGGGCCGTGTCTGGGTAAAAACTGATCGTCACGGTGTCGGAGGCTGTAAACTGCGCATCGGAAGCCTGAAGGGCAAACAGATATATTCCAGGCGTGGGGACCGTGGCCCGAGTCGCCAATGAGCTCGCGTTCGGAGAGTAACTGATCGGCACTATGTTTGGAGGTCCGCTCACGACGCTCCAGATTATATTGCGAGGGGGATCGCCGTCAGGATCTTGGAACGTTCCCGTGAGGTCAACGGACAGCGAACTATAAATTGAGAGATTTTGGCCGGCATCAACAATGGGTGGATCATTCACAGGGTTAACAGTGACGGTGAAGGTGCGGCTAATAGTGTTGCAGCCGCCGTTCGCGGTGCCGCCGTCGTCTTGCACGATGACAGTGATTGTGGCGCTGCCAGACTGGTTTGCGAGCGGCGCAAAGCTCAATATGCCCGTGGGGTTGGGGCTGGCGTAGGTGACCGTTGGGGTGGGAATGAGCGCGGGATTGCCCGAGGAGGCCGTGATCGTCAACACCTGACCGCTTTCGTTAGGCCCCGGACCAATACCCGTGAGGTTGACCGTCTGCGCCCCGGCATCCTCATTGATCGTCAGGGGGTTGAGGATGTCCAGGGTGGGGCAATCATTGACTGAGTTAACCGTGACAATGAAGGTGCGGCTGAAAGTGTTGCAGCCGCCATTGGCCGTGCCGCCGTTGTCTTGGACGGTGACAGTGATCGTGGCGCTGCCAAACTGGTTGGCGACTGGTGTAAAGTTGAGCGTACCCGTGGGATTGGGACTGGTGTAGGTCACCGTTGGGTTGGGAATGAGCGCGGGATTGCCCGAGGACGCCGTGACCGTCAACACCTGACCGGTCTCGTTAGGCCCCGGGCCAATACCCGTGATGTTGACCGTCTGCAGCCCGGCATCTTCATTGATCGTCAGGGAGTTGAAGATGTCCAGGGTGGGGCAATCATTGACTGAGTTAACAGTAACAATGAAGGAGCGGCTGAAGGTGTTGCAGCCGCCGCTGGCCGTGCCGCCATTGTCTTGCACGCTGACAGTGATTGTGGCGCTGCCAAACTGGTTGGCGACTGGCGCAAAGTTCAGCGTGCCCGTGGGGTTGGGACTGGTGTAGGTCACGGTTGGGTTCGGAATGAGCCCCGGATTGCTCGAGGACGCCGTGACCGTCAACACCTGACCGCTCTCGTTAGGCCCAGGGCCAATGCCCGTGAGGTTGACGGCCTGCGCCGCGGCATCTTCATTGATCGTCAGGGAGTTGAGGATATCCAGGGTGGGGCAATCATTGACGGGCGTAACTGAGATGCTGACCTGGACGGCAGTCGCAGAGGCTACGCAACGGTCCCATGCTTTGATTGTGAATGCGTTCAGGGTGCCGTTGGCATTAGCCGCGGGTGTCCAGACCCAGGTTTGGCCGGCGTCGAAGACGTCACCCGGATTGACTGTTTGGGTATGAGTTGTGTCAAGTCGGACAGCCAGCGAACCGGATGTGACGTTCACGAGTTTAAACAGGGTTGGCAGTGGACCATCGACGTCGGCCGTAGTGGCGGCAGCGGCCAGGCTATCAAAGGGGATGTCGAATGGGGTGTCCTCAATCGCTCCGCTCAGTGTGTTCACGGCGGTCAACGTGGGAACTTGACATTGTGGCGTCAGCTCACAGCTTTGCGCCTGGAGATACTTGAATGTCATGGTCTTTTGGCTTCCGTTAAAGTTGTAGGATTGAAATAGCACGTGGGCGTAGCCGGCGACGGTATATAGACCTTTGTCATTGCCGAGGTTATCATAGGTGCAGACAGGGAGATCGATAGTCTGGCCAACGAGACCATTTAGGGCGTTAATGACTGCCTTGGCCCTCTCCACTCCGGTGTCCCCCTTTATCTTGTCCCCGACGTTGATGACGGTGTCACCAAAAACCTTTGGGTTCTGGTAGGTCGAGCTGTTCCCGGGAGCGGTCAGGCTCGTCGCCAAGTCGCTGGGCGTCATGCTGGAGTCGTTGCCGTTCCAGTGCAGCCAGCCAAAATTTCCAGGCAGTGAATTCTGCAACGTAACGACTACAATCTGATTGGCGGTGTAGGTGGCTTGGGGGAAGGCGATCGGATAAAGATTGCAGGAGTTCAGTGGCTGGCTCGCGTTTTGAGAGGCCGTAAAAGCAGCAAAAATGTCCGCGCTGCTCAGGACGGTATTAAAGACTTCAAACTGGTCCACGATGCCACGCGCTTGATTGTTGCCGCTTGCGTCGGAGCCAATCCGGAAGCCGTTGGTGCGAACCGTGGAGCTGGGAACGCTCGCAACCGCCGCGCCCGTCGTTTTGGCAACTCCATCAATATAAATCGCCGAACCCGCTGATGAGTAGGTGAGGCACACCTGGTGCCATTCGTTGGCGGCCCACGCAATCGGAGCGCTCACGGCGAGGGTGGTGGTGGCTCCGTTTCGTGTTTTTAGACTGAGTTGGTTGCCGTCGGGACTGATCGTGATGGCCCACCATTGGTCGCTGTTTCCCCCGGTGTTGCTGCCGACTTCTACGAGGCGGGAATCGGCAGAATTCCCCTGACCAGGGCCCGTTCCGTTGCTAATGGAGCTCAACCAGTCTGGCTTAAAGTAAAAACGCACGGTCCCCTGCTGGAGATTGATGTTCAAGCGTCCGTTGTTGTTATAGTTGGATTCGTCATAGGCCAGGATGGCAGTGCTTTGACTGTCAATTTGGACGGCCGTATCGACTTTGCCTGTCACCGTACGAGTGTTTAGTGTTTCCGTGCGCGGGGTTTGGGATTGCGCTCCGGAGAGGCTGCTTTGGTTGAAGGTGAAAAAGCTCAGACCCACGCTCCCCATGCTGCTGGCGCTGGTTGGATCCGTGCCGTCCAGCATCTCCTGGCAATCACAAATCCCGTCGTAATCAGTATCGAGACCGGGCGGGGTGGGCGGGGCGACAACACTGATCGTGATGCTCTTGGTTGAGGTGCCGTCCGTGCAGGAAACGGTATAGGTGGCAACTTGAGAAAGGCTCACGGTGGTCGAGCTTTGGACGCTATGGGTTGAGACGTTGACCAGGTCCCAGCCCGATGACGGCAACGCGGCATCCGTGGCCACCGGAGGGTTTGCGACCGCATTGACTTTCACAACCGCGTTTTGCTTTTGGCACAACTGGTAAGTGGTTGTGTTCGCGAGCGGGAAACCTTGCTCTGGTTTTAAAGAAACCACTTCAAAAACGGAAAACGTTACCGTTGTCGTAGCGGTGTAGGTGCCCGCTGGATCGGTCGTGGTCGCGGTGGCGGTGAATGTCACGGTGCAGATTCCCGACGATTGTGGCGTAAAGGTCGCCGTGACAGTGGACCCGCTGACGGACAAACTGGGCGTAGTAGCCGTGACGCCGGATACTGTGCAACTGACCGTGGGGGTCGATAAACTGAGGGTTGCGGTTTGAGTGTGGCCGCAATTGTCGCTGTGGACTTTCGTTCCAGTGGTCGTGGCAGTGGTCGCAGTGACGCTGACGGAATTGTTGATGCACTTGTTGCCGGGGTTGCTCGCGCTGATGCTCAGAATCGGGGCGGTCTGGACGGTGTAAGCGCCATAAACGCAGGGATTGTTCGCCGAGTATCCAGCCTTGCAGGTGAATCCCAAAATAGCGAGGGTAATGAGGAGCTTGTGCGGGCCGCGGGGGAGGCGAGGAGTCGTGGGTTGTCCGGGGCTTGAGTGGCCGGTAAGGTGATGCCAGAGCCTCCTTACGCTGGCTCCTACGAGGAGGGGATTTAGAATTCGCTTCATATTTGCTCCCTTTATTGAGAAATGAGGCTTGGTTGGCCTCGAAGCCGTGCTTGCAACTGGTTAAGCGCCGAATTTGCAGCCAATTTCACTGCCGCGTTATCGCTGGCGGCCAGCTTTGCCAGGAGGTCCAACTGCTGGTTTTCGCCCGCGTTTCCGATGGCCCCGATGGCGGATATTCTTAAGGGAATGCTGGCGGCGGTTTGGGCCAGTTCCATCGCGGCGGGAACGGCTTCCTTGAGCTTCAGTTCGGCGCAGACTTGTATCGCTGAAATTTGAGCCAACTCTGAGGAAGCTGGGTTCCTTAAAAGGTTGAGCGCGGCAGCGCCGACGCGTTCGCGGTCGAATTCAGGATGCGATTGCGCCAGCCGGTCGAAGGCGAGCAAGGCTGTGCCGGCGATGCTGCTGGATGTTTCATCCAAGGCTTTCGTGAGGATTTGCTGAATCTGCGCAGCATCGATCAGGGGCGGCGTGAATTCCTGTGCTGCCACTTGTTCGTACCAGGTGAACAGGTGCTGGACGGCGTAATCCCGGAGGACCACGTCCTGTTCTTTGTCCCGATACACGTCTATCAAGAGGCGGCCCAACTCGCGCGCGGGCGGATTCTGCCTCTGAAGGGCGTTCAGGGTGTCGTTCTTGAGAACGCGCTCGGCGTCGAGATTTGTTACGGTTTGGCTTTTGGCGCGCAAGAAGTCGCAGAGTGCGCTGATCTCGCTGGTGGTCAGGTCTGGTCGTAACGAATGAATTGCGCGGAGACGGGTGTCGAACGATTCGCCGCGCAGGCCGTAGATCGGCTGGATGCTCGCGGGGAGGCTGAGGACGGGGTCGGGCGTTGTGGAGGAAGCGGGGATGATGCGGGCAGAAGGCGGCGCCTCGGGGCTGACGAGGCTGGCGCGGGCAGAAGGCGGCGCTGCTGGTGTGGCGGCAGGCGGCTGGCCGGCGGGGTTCCGGAGGTGATGGTACCAAAGGGCGCCGGCGGCAGATAGGGTGAGAACGAGAATTAGGAGTGGTGGCAGGCGGAACACCTGTCCTACCCTGGATCGAAGACGGGACGGCCGCGGTACTTTTGGGAGTTTTGGTTTCATAACGATTACTGGTTGATTCCCAGGAAGACTGCGCCTTGAAAGGCTTTGGTGGTGTGACAGACAGATGTCTTGGTGGTAGCGGCCTTAATGAACCGAACGGAACTCTCGCCTAATGCGTCAAATGCGCCGGGGCCTAATACTTTGGTCACCGTCCCGTCATCGAAGATGACTCCGCCGACCAATATGTCCAAGCGAACAACAACTGACGCGAGCACTGGGCTTGAGACCACGCCCATTTCAATGAGCTGACTGCCGTCAGTAAACGTATCGACAAGCTGAACGTAGGTCTCCGATTCAGAAAACAGCCGAAATCCATCCGCGGCGACGCTGGCCAGGATCGGTCCGTTAGTGCCGATGCGGGCGACGATGTAGCGCGATTCTTGAGCATCGATGCCGAGGCTGTAACGGCGACCGCCGCCGGGCAGAGTCTGAATGGCTTCAAGGACCAGGCGTGAGTCGGCTTGCAGGATGGTTTGAGGCGGGAGATTTGTGCAATCCCACGTCCGCGATCTGCCCACCCATACCGCCGGGGCCGTGTCGAAGGAACCGGTGACAACTCTTACGGCGATGGTCCCAGTTTGAGGGGCGCCGATGGTGGGATGGTATGTGCCGGTGACGGTGAAAAGGCCGGCTTGGGCAAATTGATAGGCAAACGGCTGGGATACGTTGCCGGCATAGTTTGTAACGCCGACCACGCTGATGGTCATGGTGCCGGAGGCGTTATTGGTGGGGGCGGCGACAAACAACAGAGAATCTCCTGCGCGTATGGTCGTGTCATTGGTCAGGAGAAGGTTGGTGCGGCGCCAGGTGATCCGATTGGTGGCTTTGAGGCCGTCGTTCTGGAAAGAAACAAGGTTGGTCACAGCGCTGCTGATGGCGAGCGGAACGTTCGCGTACCAGCGGTTGCCCGCGCCGTGCCGAGGGGCTACGCTGCCGGAGAAGGTCATCATGCTGAGATAGCCGCCCCTGCCTTCGATGAACGCCGGAGAAATGGCACTGGATGATGACGCGGCGAGTTCAACAGCACACAAGCTGCGCAGGCGGTTTTCCACCCAGTCCTTGATGCCATTGTTATTGGAGTCGGCGCCTTCCAGGGATTGCAAGCGCGCGGCGACGAGCGCGAAGGAACGGTTATTGGCGGCGTTGTCCCAATAGATGCGGACGCGGTGGTCGCCGGCTTTGAGCCAGGGAGTAAACTGATGCACGATCCCATGGGCGCCGTTGGCACAGACCAGATACGAGCGGCCGAGATATTCGCCATCCACGGAGAGCAGAAGCTGGAATTCTGGATTCGGATCGTACGGATTGTGAGAAGCGCCTTCCACTTCGAGGCGATACATGTCCGCCTGCGGCGCGGTCAAATTGTATTCCAAGTACCCGCGGCGAGATTCGGCGTAGATCGTGGTCCCGTCGGGAGTCCAGTTCCCCAGCGAGGCAACCGGGGACGAACCGGGCACCTCCATTACGTTGACAACCCGCATGATATCGTTGGTCAGCGGGTTTGTCAAAGTTTCCCGTAGTTCCATGCCGTCAGGCAGCCCGTCACCGTCGGTGTCATCGTTGTGCGGGTCGGTGCCAGCCAGATACTCCTGCAAGTTGGTTAAGCCATCATGGTCGGGGTCCTGCGCTGCGTCCGTTGGGTCGAGCGGATTTAAACCGTTTCGCACTTCCCATCCGTCCGGCATGCCGTCGCCGTCGGTGTCGGGATTGCGGGGATTTGTGCCGGCGCGGTATTCCTGCAAGTTGGTGAGGCCATCGCCGTCCGGGTCGGCATTGGCGTCGGCGGGGTCGGTGGGATCGAGTCCGTAGAGAAGCTCCCAGCGGTCGGGCATGCCGTCGCCATCTTTGTCTTCAATGCTGTTGTAGGTCGGGCTGAGCGGAGAATACAATTGGCCTTGGGGAATGGGCTGTCTTGGGGTCGAAGGGCTGCTCCATTGGAGTTTGGCCACCGCCTCTCCCGTCCGCTCGTAGAATTCCATTTTGAGGAGATATTTGTGGCCGGCCAAAAGAGTGGTTTTGGCGCTGGTTCTGGTGGCTGCGCGATCGCTCCAGGCATCGAGAATCAGTTGTCCGTTCAGCCAGAGCCGCGCTCCGTCATCGTTGATCAGATGAAGTGAATAGAGTTCGCTAAATTGCGGTTCGACCATTCCCTCCCAACGGGCGGAGAAATAGTCCTGGCCAATTTCGGGGGCGGGAGAGCCTGTTCCCCAATCGAAATTGACGGTCGGATCAATGCGGCTTATGTTAGTGCCGGTGGTCGTGTCAAGGTAGGTGGCCTGAAGGCCATCACCAGAACCGAGCAATGGGGCGGCCACGGGCTGAACGGCTCCGAGGCTGATGTTCTCCATCTGGACCGCACCGCCCTGGGCAGGACTGTGGCTGCTGACGGCCAAGCCGATCAAGAGCTGGCTGGGCATGTCAATTTGTTCCGTGGCGACCCATTCCCAAGTCGCGCCATCAGGAGAGCGGTAACCGCTCAAGATATTCCCATGGCGGACGAGTTTCACCCAACACGGAGCGGTGGCCGACCCGCCGGAATCCTGAGCGCTGATTCCGCCGACGGCGGAGCGAAATTGAAAGGTGACGCCGTTTTCCGGGGTTAAGGCGATCATGACGTGGCGCGCGTCGTCCTTTAAACTTTCGCGCATCATGATGCCGGCTTTGGCCCAGGGATCGGTGTTTTCAATGCTCACGACCCGCGCCACGATTTGGGTGTCGCCAGTGACCGGCTGATAGACTAGGTGAAAGCTGTCGGCGTTGCCCCAAATATCGCCTCCCGCCCCGGTGATTAAGAAATTGCCTTGCGAATAACCGGCGACGCCGCGTTTGACCGCTTGGCCGATATCCTGGCCAATCCACGGGTTGGGCAGGCCGGTGATCTTGCGCTCTGGCTTGAGTGGGTTCGTGCCGGCCAAGTACTCCTGGAGATTGGTCAGCCCGTCGCCATCCGGATCGGCGCCAGCATCGGAGGCATCGGCTGGGTTCAGTCCGAAGGCCAGTTCCCAAAGGTCCGGCATGCCATCGCCATCGGTGTCCTGGATCTGGGAATAGAGCTGGGTTTGGGGAATGATTTGTTTTGGGGTGGAGGGGCTGCTCCACAACAGCCTTGCGGCCGCCTCGCCGCCATTTTGGAAATATTCCACGCGCAACAGATAGCGCTGGCCGGCGACAAGTCGAATGGTGCCGCTGAATTCCAGGGCTTCGTGGCCGCTTGGATCGTCGATCAACAGACGGCCATTGATCCAGAGGCGCGCCCGGTCATCGCTCAGGAGGTGAAAGGCGTAAAGCTCCGTAAATTCCGCCTGCAACTCTCCTTCCCAGCGAACGCTGAATTTATCCCGGTTGATGCCTGGAGCCGGGGCATTCGCGCTCCATTGGAAATCAACTGAAGGGTCGATCTGCGTGACGGTGTCGCCGCTCAAATCGATATTGCTGAAGTAAATTCCGCGAATACCATCCCCGCTGCCGACGATGGGAGTGACGGTGGAAGCAGGCGCCTGCACCAGGCTCACGTTGTCGATGGTGGCCTGGCAGAGCTTGGCTTCGTTGTGGCTGCTGATCACGAGACCGACGGCAACCTGGCCAGCCATGGTGATCTCCTGGGTGCCGATCCACTCCCATAAGAGTCCATCACTGGAGCCATAGCCGCTGAAGCGATTGCCCTGTCGCACCAGTTTGATCCAGTAAGGAGCGGGGGGTTGTTGCACGAACGAGACGGCATAGGACTGGCCGATAGTTAATCGTTCATTGCGCAGGCCCACGGCGCTGCGCGCTCCGGCCTGGGCGCGATACTGAAAGGAGACTCCATTGGTGGGGGTGAGGACGATGAGCGCGTAAGCTGAATTGGCCGCCAGACTATCGCGGATCATGAGCCCGGCTTTGGCCCAGGGGTCGGTGTTCTCCACACCTAAGACCCTGGCCACGACTTGCCCATCACCGCTGAAAAGAACATGGGCGAAATGGCAGCCGTCGTCCTGGTCCCAGATGTCCTTGCCGGCGCCGCGCAGCGTGAAAGTCCCCTGGCTATAAACGCAACTGCCAAAGAGATTGGTGACGCCGATGTCTTGCCGGACCAACAGGCCTGACAGGTCATCGCCTGTCTGGGTCGAGTTGGTAATTTGGGCAAGCGCCAATGGCGGTAAAAAACAGGCGAAGAGAACAAGGGAAATCAGGTTCAAGGTATTTTTCATCTTTTGTCCTATGATGTAGAGGTCCGAGGGGGCGATCAGCTATATGCCAAGGAGGGCACGGTTGTTCTTGGGGAGCCGCGTGGTTGCCAGCGGCCTAGCCTGGCGCGTTGGAATGCCGACGCCATCGGGCGCGCGACGTTTATTCCGCGGCAACGCCGCTTGGGATAGTGCAGTATCTTCACGGCGTCGGTTGTCGGGGTGAATGACGTGCAGCACGCCGGGAAGCGTGCGTGCTGTCCGCAGCGGTGATCGCCCGAGCCATCGGCTGAGCAATGGGTTAATCGGTTTCATGGCTTGCGTTGCGGGTTGGCGCGGTAATGGGTCCGGCCATCCGGGCCTTGGCGTGCGCTGATCTGGTTGCGGGCCACCAACTGATCCAACGCGGCCCGCACCTCTGCGGCCGGGCGGATTATGCGTTGTTCCGCCAGCCACCATTCAACAATCCCCTCCAAGGAGTCTTCCGCCTCGGGATGTTTTGACAAATAGTCCAGGATCTCATTACCCAATGCCTCGTGATTCTTAGGCACAATGCGTCTGCGCTCGTCCGTATTCTCTAATTGAGTTGCTGACCTCCCTATAGCACCGGCAATGCCACAACCAAGTGCCGCGAGTTTGCTGGCGTTTTGGTAGATTCTACTGGAGGGGGGTGAGACTTAAACGTCCCACCTCATTTGTAGCAGAATGCAAAAGTGCCCAATGTTTACCGGGTTTTGAGGGGGTGGGACTTTTTTTGACTGAAAAACGGAAAAAGTCCCCCCAGCACAGGACTGTGCTGCTCAAGTTCGTCAGGCTTGAGATGACTGGCTGTGCGGAGCAAGGCCATGCTTGCGCAGCAAATCACGCAACACCCGGCGGTCTTTCCCCGCCGCCTCGGACATGCGGGTGACGTTGCCCCTATGGGCCTCTGACAGGTCCTCCAGATACTTGCGTTCAAACCGGGCCACGGCTTGAGCTTTTAGGCCCTTGAAGCAGGCAGCCATCGGTTCGGCCAGTTCTGGAAGGTCAATTTCGTCTTCCTGAATGCAGCTGTGCAGCGATGTCAGCACTGCCCGCTTGATGACGTTTTCCAACTCGCGCACGTTGCCCGGCCAGGAGTGGAGTCCAAGCCGGTGCAGGGCCGCCCCACTGAAAGCCCGGGCCGGTCTCCGAAATTCCGCGGCGAGTCGGGCGACAAAATAGCTCGCCAGCAAATTGATGTCCCCGCCGCGCTCCCGCAAGGGGGGCAGCCGGAGGGTTAGCACGTTGATCCGGTGGTATAAGTCCGGGCGAAAACGCCCGGCACGCACCGCCTCCTCAAAATCCAAGTTGGCCGCCGCGATGATTCGCACGTTCGCCTGACGCACGCCCGCCGCGCCGAGCGGCTTGAATTCTCTCTCTTGTAAGAAGCGAAGAAACTTGACCTGTGCCGCCAGCGGCAGGGCGTCGATCTCGTCCAAAAACAATGTTCCGCCCTCCGCCTGCCGAACCAAACCCAATGAGGGCGCGTTCGCGCCCGTGTATGCGCCCGATTCGTGCCCGAAGAACTCGTTTTCCAGCAAGTCCGCCGGCAGGGCGCCGCAGTTCACTGCGACGAAAGGTTTGCGGGCACGCGCGCTCAGATAATGAACGGCCCGGGCGCAGATTTCCTTGCCCGTCCCCGTTTCCCCTACAATCAGGACTCCGGCATCCGAGCCAGCGAAGGTCGGGATTTTCTTGATCTCTTTCATCAATACCAGGCTTTCTCCTACAAATCGTTGCAGCCCCAGCTTTTCCTTCAGCTCAACGATCGTGAGATCATCCGCCTGCGCCTCGCCGATCAAACGCCAGACCCGAGGCAAAACATCGGCCGCCCGCAGGGGCGGAATCAGGAAGTCATCGGCTCCTTGGCGGAGGGCTTCCGCCACTTCCTTCGGTTCGCTGGCCTCAAGCACGGCGATGACGGGACAGACGAGCTTGCCGGTCCTAAACAGTTTCAAGATCTCTGCCACGACGCCTCGAACCTCGGCTCCTAAAAAGACAAAAGCTACCTCGGGAATGAACTTTGAGAACAAGGCAGCCAGTTTCCCAGCCGCTGCTGAGAATTCGCCGGAGGCGAGCCGTTCGTGCCTGAACTGGAACTTGTTCCCAGGCTCATCCTCAAGAAGGCTCTGAAGCGCGTTCACCGGATGGTCGTGTCCGCCCACATTGAAGACCAATATCTTTATGGTTTTAATCGTCGGCCTCCGTTCAACGCCTTGTGACAGGGGTGCTTCCAAGTTCGGACAAAGTTTGCTTCTTCGAGATGGGGAATCGTGCCCGGCGAAGTTGCCGACCGGACTGGTCCGATCTGTTGCGTACACTCAGGATCACATAATAGATACGGACGAAAATCGTAAATCTTTCAGAAAATCTTTCGCGATGACGGTGGATTTAACGTAACTCGCTGCAAGACTGCGTGTTAGACTCGGTAAAAATCGTCGATTTCAGCGTTACTTCCCCATTTCACACTTGGCACCCGCTTCCAGCGCCACGGTTGCACTTGTTGGAGCATTGCCACTGCACCCTCCGGCAGAGCTGCTCATGCCGTTCCCAAGCTCGGGTGCGTGGTCCCGAAGCAACGAGCTGTTCGCAGCCGAGTTGGCTGCAGAAGGCGCGGATGCCGAGGATGAGAGGCGCAGCATCCGACCCCTCGGCTTTTGTGTGCATGGCGCTTCTGCCAGCATAAAAGTCATCCTGACAAAGAGCCTGCCGCTCGACGGTGAATTTCATGGAGTTTCCAACGCTGCGCTCGACGGCAAGGCCCGTCAACCTCAGAAGCCTTTTCGGCAAAAATTCCGCGAGGCCAAACCCATCGCTTCGACTCGCGCGCCTGGCTAACCGCCCCCCCCCCGCCCCCCTCTGCCAGTCAAACACCACGAGAATATTTTGGGGACAATTGGGGACACTCAAAGGGGGTTTTCCTGCGTTCAGGTGCGTTTTGCCTTCCAGGGGGCAACACGCAAAATGATGAGTGTTGACGCAGGTTTTATCCGTTTTCACGCACGAGCGCGAAACGGTTCAAGCGGGTTCGACTCCCGCCACGCGCACCAGGTTTTCTCAGGGAATGCCAAACTAGGGCCTGCCGTGTTCGCCGTGTTCACCATGTTCGCCGTGTTCACCGTGCTCGGCGAGTTTCGGGCGGTAAACTTCCAGCGTCTTTTTTCGGGCGTCCAGCCGCTCGTGGGCGCGGTTGGGCGGGGGCGACCGGAGGTCTTGGATTTTGACGGCCTCGATCGGGCGGCCTTTGACCTCGGCGACGCGGGCGGGATCGATGCCGTGATTGACGATGTGGGCGTGCTTCTCGCCTTCGTTCCCGGCCTTAACCACGGTGTAGTTGTTGATGACGGTGGTCTGGTTGTAAATCGTGCGAATTTCCTGCTCTTCGCGGAAGTGCTGGCGCGGCCGTTCGCCTATCTCGCGCAAGTAACAGAAGTTGAAATGGTTCCAATCCAGGCCGAAGTCGAAGCTCACATCGACGTGCCTGCCGCGGAACAAGAAATTCCCGGCCAGGACATCGTAATGCGCGGCGGGCGGCAATGGCGCCCAGCCGCAGTAGTCGCCGCCAGTGCGCCAAGCGACCCAGGCCGGTCCCCAGACGCGGTCGGGAAACCAAATCCAGCCGTGATGCGGGTGGAGATGCCAGCGGCCATAGTGGAATACCGCCCAGCCCCACGGATAATCGGAGGCCCAATACCAGCCGTGGTCGGTATAGACCCAGTGTCCCTGGTCCCAGTACGGACGCCAGCCCGGATTGCCAACGATCACCGCGGGCTGCCAATACCACTGGTTGTCCTCGGCAAATATCCAATGCCCGTACGGGTCGAGTTCCTGATAAAAGTACGCGACATCCGGGCTGAAGGCCGGTTGGGACGCGACACCCGGCGGGCCGAACGGCGGGGGCATCGGCTGGGCTGGCCCAAGGGTCTGGCTGATCGACGGCGGCAGGGTGGTCGTTGGCGTCGAGACGTCTTTGCCGCTGGCGAGCATGGCGTTGAGGACCGACGACGAAAGGCCCTGATCGCGGAGGCGGATGGCGTCATCGGCGGAGAGGTCGTAGTTGAGGTTCTTGTTCTTGACGAAGGCGACGATGGTCTCCTCATCGAGACCGGCGCCCTTGAGCTTGAGGACTTCGTTGACAGCTGCCCGATTCTCGGCTTGCGCGCCACTGGCGACGGCGAACAGGGTAATGATTAGGAGGCTGACGTATCGCATGGTTTTCATCGTTTTTCCATTCCGCTGGAAAGTTAGCAAGCGAAGTCTCACCGAGGGTTGGCGGCTGTCAAGGAACATGATCCCTGCTTTCTTTTGAATAATTGACGGGGCGCGCAGGTCAGTTCCAGAGTGGGATTCAGAGGCGGCCCGAAAAATTTGGCAGGAGCAAAAGCCAGGAAATACGTCTAATAAGCATGAGAACTCATCCATCGCGTCTGTCCGGCCTGGAAAAGCAGGCCAGACCGGTCGTTTGCCGGACGCGCGCGCGACGCCTTATCGCTTTCACCTTGATCGAGTTATTGGTGGTCATCGCCATCATCGGCATTCTGGCGGCGATGCTGCTGCCGAGCCTGGCCCAGGCGAAGGAGCGGGGTCGGCGCATCAAATGCCTGAACAACCTCAAGCAACTGGGCTTGGCCCTGCAGATGTACGCCGACGAAAACGAGGGCCAGTTCCCGGCGCGGATGAAGCCGTACTGGCCGACCCGTCTGCTGCCAGGTTACGTCAATACGAATCTGCTCGTCTGCCCGACCGACCGGCAGGTGATGGGGAATTCCAACGGCTCGTTTCCGGCCGACCGCGCGCCGCGCAGCTACATCATCAATGGCTGGAACGATTATTTTGTCGGGAGCCTCAGCTCCAGCAATTGGAACAACTTCATGGGCCATCTGTATCCGGCCGGAATGCCCGAGAGCGCGATTCCCGAGCCGAGCGACACGATTGTCTTTGGCGAAAAAGCTTCGGATAAATCCCACTACCATATGGACTTTTTCCAAGGTGTTGGGGACGACGTGGCCGTGGTCGAATATCGGCGCCATGCCGGCGCCAGCCGGGGTGGTTCCAACTTTGGATTCGCGGACGGCAGCGTTCGCTACATCCCCTACCCGGGCGCGCAGGTACCGCTCAATCTCTGGGCGGTAACTCCTTGGTATCGCACCAACTCGGCGGCGGGCAATTTTGGCGGCTGACGGCTGGCATTTGCGCGCTGCCGCTCATCGCCTGCCGCAAGCGCAACGTCCTATTCGAACCAGCAGTTGTTGAGGTCCTCCCAGAACTGGCGCGCACTGCTCGTGCGAGCTTTTGTGTGAGGCCGCAAGGCTTTCGCGATCGCCGGAGAAAGGGGTGAGGCAAGCTGTTCGGCCATTGCCGCGGGTCGCCCGCCTAAAATCTCGTCCGGCGTGAAACAGGGAACGCCGCCTTCGAGGAGACTTAGCTCCGGCCGGGACCGGCGGCCCACGCACTACCGGGCTTGCCGTGGCGGGGTCAAATCGTGAAAAGACCGGGCTTAAGGAATCGGAAAAACCGCTACGAGGCCATGCTGGTTTCTTGCCCACAATTGGCTGCGGGCCATCACGAACAGCCCAGGCTCTCGCCGCAATTCAGGCACTTGTAGCAGGCGCCGTTGCGAACGGCGAGGTGGCCGCAAATCGGGCAGGTGGGAGCGTCGGCTTGAAAGTGCGCAATGGCATCATTCAGGCTTGAGATTGTCTTTCCGTGACCGCTGGATCCATTGCCTTCACGAACACCATTGCCCAAACCCGGGGCAGGATTATTGCGTTTGAGCAAAATCTCCGTGTCGTCAGCGATCGGCAGTTCCGGCACCGGCCGGTTCACTTTTTTTTTAACCTCTTCGAGCAGCCCCGGCATGGCCAATTCGGGCTGGTCGCGATTGGGTAAATGGCTTTCGGCGTAGCCGGGAATGAACTGGATCGCCATCCAGCGAAAGACGTAATCGATGATCGAGGCGGCGTTGCGGATGTCCGGATTTTTGGTGAAGCCGGAGGGTTCGAAACGCTGATGGGCGAATTTTTTGGCGAGGGCTTCGAGCGGCACCCCGTATTGCAGGGCCATGCTCGTGAGAGTGCCGATGGAATCCATCAGGCCACCGATGGTGGAACCCTCCTTGGCCATGGTGATGAACAGTTCTCCGGGCTGGCCGTCCTCGAAAAGCCCGACGGTCAGATACCCCTCGTGACCGGCGATGTCGAATTTGTGGGTGATCGCGCGGCGCGTTTCGGGGAGGCGGCGGCGGAGTGGCATGCCGGACTGCTCGCGCAGTCTAGCGACTTCCACTTCCAGCTCCTTTAAGCGGGAGTCTCCCGCCGCCGTTTCCTTCACGCCTCCTTCATTGGTCTTTTTGGTGTTGAGGGGCTGAGAGCGTTTCGATCCGTCCCGATAGATGGCCACGCACTTCAGGCCCATTTTCCAGGCCTGCAGATAGGCGTCGGCGATGTCGGCGACGGTGCATTCGTGGGGAAGATTGACGGTCTTGCTGATCGCGCCGCTGATGAAGGGCTGGGCGGCGGCCATCATTTTCAAATGGGCCAGGTAAGAGATGCTGCGCTTGCCGCGGCAGGCCTTGAACGCGCAATCGAAGACTTCGAGATGCTCGCGCTTGAGGCCGCTTGGGACCACGGCGCCGTTTTCTTCGGTCACGTCTTCGATGGTGTCGTATTTTTCGACGTGCGCGACGATGGCCTTGAGTTGCTTCGGCTCGTATCCCAGGCGCCGCAGCGCCTCGGGCACGGTGCGGTTAACGATCTTGAGCATCCCGCCGCCGGCAAGCAGTTTGTATTTCACGAGAGCGATGTCCGGCTCGATGCCAGTGGTATCGCAATCCATGAGAAAGGCGATGGTGCCGGTGGGGGCGAGGACGGTGACCTGGGCGTTGCGATAGCCGGCCGCCTGGCCGCGGGCCAGCGCGCGATCCCAGCAGCGGCGGGCTTCGTCCTTGAGGTAGTTGAACTCCTGGCTGGGCTGGATTTGTTCGACGGCGTCGCGGTGCAGCCGGATGACGTCGAGCATCGCCTGGACGTTGTCCTTGGCCAGCGGTTTGGGCACGTGGGCGCAACGGGCGTCGTGATAACTTTTAAAGGGGCCCATCACGCCGGCGATCTCGGCGGATTGCTCGTAGGCGTGGCCGGTCATCAGAGCGGTGAGGGCGCCGGCCAGGGCGCGGCCCTCGTCCGAATCGTAGGCTAAACCGTAGCTCATGATGAGCGAGCCGAGGTTGGCGTAGCCGAGGCCGAGGGTGCGAAAGCGGTGGGAGTTCTCGGCGATTTCCTTGGTCGGGTAGCTCGCGTTATCCACCAGGATTTCCTGGGCGGTGATGAACAGACGAACCGCGGCCTTGAAGCGTTCGATGTCGAAACGGCCGTCTTCGCGCTTGAATTTCGCCAGGTTCAGCGAGGCGAGATTGCAGGCGGTGTTGTTGAGGAAGACGTACTCGGAACACGGGTTGGTCGAGTGGATCGGCTCGGTGGCCTTGCAGGTGTGCCATTTCTGGATGGTGTCGTCGTATTGCACGCCGGGATCGCCGCAAATCCAGGTCCCCTCGGCGATTTTGTTGAAGAGCGTGCGTGCGTCTTTCTGGTGCAGCGCCTTGCCGGTGGTGATCGAGCGGGTCCACCAGGGTTTGCCGTCCACGGCGGCCTGCATGAACTGGTCGCTCGCGCGGACGGATAGGTTCTCATTTTGATACATGACGCTGCCGTAAGCGTCGCCGTTGTAGGAACCGTCGTAACCCTGCTCCATTAAGGCCCAAGCCTTCTTTTCTTCCTTCTGCTTGGCGTCGATGAACTCCTCGATGTCGCCGTGCCAATCGCGCAGGGTGTTCATCTTGGCGGCGCGGCGGGTCTTGCCGCCGGATTTCACGACGTTGGCCACCTGGTCATAGACTTTCAGGAACGACATCGGGCCGCTCGGTCGGCCGCCGCCGCTCAACTTCTCCTTGCTGGAGCGGATGGGCGTGAGGTCGGTGCCGGTGCCGGAACCGTATTTGAAGAGCATCGCCTCGCTGTGGGCCAGGCGCATGATGTCTTCCATGTTGTCCTGGACCGACTGGATGAAGCAGGCGCTGCCCTGCGGGTACTCGTATTGGGTGCGGGCGCGTTCGGCGGCGCCAGTCTGGCGGTTATAGAACCAATTGCCGCGGCCGGAGTTTTTGCCGACGCGGTATTGATGATAGAGGCCGACGTTAAACCAAACCGGCGAGTTGAAGGCGCCGTATTGATTCAGACAAAGCCAGGTCAGCTCGTCGTAGAAGACTTCGCCGTCTTTGGCGCTGAAATAGCCGTCGTTGATGCCCCAGTCGGCGATGGTGCGGCAGACGCGGTGAATGAGCTGGCGCACGGAAGTTTCGCGCTCGGAGGTGTTTTGCTCGCCATAAAAATATTTCGAGACGACGACCTTCGTGGCGAGCGGCGACCAGGCCTTCGGCACCTCGACGTTCTCCTGTTTGAAGATCACCTTGCCGCCGTCGTCGGTGATCTCGGCGGTGCGCTGCTCCCACTCGATCTGGTCGAACGGTTTGACTTTTGCGTCGCTGAACATGCGCTCGACGCGCAGCATTTTCCTGGAAGCGGCGTCGCGATTGGCAGTCACTGAAGCCGGCCGGCGCCGACGCGGCGAGGTGGCCGCGGGCATGGGTTCATTGCGAGCGTCAATCATGGCTTAACTTTTGTTTCGCTTTCTGTTCCAGCTCATTCCGCCACACGGACCGAAGGCAAATCCTCTGCTGACCGAGGGTGTCTTCTTTCTTGCCGTTCCGTCCGCAAGGACACCCTATTTGTAGCGAACGTCTGAAAGAATAACACTACATATAGTGGTGACAAGCAAAATCTTCAAAAAAGTTACACACCGCTTATTCACAGCAAAAACGCCCGAAAAGAGGCAGGTTTGCGACGGTTTTGCAGAAGTTACTCCCACCTGTGAACAACTGCTCGGTGAACAAATTCGAGGAAATCAGCGCGTTTTTCTGGCCCGGCCGGCGGCAGAGGTTCGGACCGATTCGACCGACTTCGGGCGCGGTTTTGGAACCAGAATCAGCGGGCAGCCTTCATAGCCGAAGGCCCGCCGCAGCTCGCCGGCCAGATACTTGCTGTACGCGCGCGAAAAAAGCTCGGCGCGATTCACGAACAGGAGGAAAGTCGGCGGCGCCTCCTTCACTTGCGTGGCGTAGAAAAGCTTGAGCCGATGCCCGGCGGCGCTCGACGGCTGGCGGCGCTCGACGGCGTCTTGCAAGGCCCGGTTCAAAATCGCGGTTGGGATTCGCTGGCGCAACTGGGCGGAGACGTAACGGACGGCTTCGAGCAAACGGTCGAGGTGAAAACCGGAAGTGGCGGAGGTGAAAATCACCGGCGCGTAGTCGAGAAAGAACAATTGACCCTGCACCCAGTCCGCAAACCCGGCCAGCGTGGTGACCGGCTTGGGAGCTTCGCGCCGTTCCTTTTTCTGGCGCCAAGCGATTTCCTTCGAGCGCGCTTCACGAACGCTCTCCGCCACAAGGTCCCATTTGTTGATCACGACGATGCAGGCGCGCTGTTCCGCGTTGATTTTGTCCGCGATCTTTTTGTCCTGCTCTTGAATGCCGGCCTCGGCATCGAGCACGAGCAGGGTGATGTCGCTGCGGGCGATCGAATCCTCGGTCCGCTTGACGCTGAAGAACTCGATCGAGTTGTCGATGCGTCGGGTTTTGCGGACGCCGGCGGTATCGATTAAAATATATTTCTCCCGAACGCCGCCGGTTTCCACCTCGAATGGCACATCGACCGAATCGCGCGTCGTGCCGGGAATGGGAGTGACGATGACCCGCGCGGATTTGGTGAGCGCATTGAGGATGGACGATTTGCCGACGTTCGGCCGGCCGACGATGGCGAGCTTCAATGGGGGCGGTGAGGCGGCGGTGGATTGCCGGCCTTCGGCGGCGATCGGGACCGGAAGCAACGCCAGCGCGGCGCTCATCAGGTCAGCGATGCCCCCGCCGTGGATCGCGCTAACTGGAAACAACTTCTCGAACCCAAGCGCGGCGAATTCGTCCGCCCCCGGTTCGGCGCGTTCGGTATCGACTTTGTTGATTGCAATCAGCACCGGTTTGCCGGAGCCGCGCAGGCGCTCGGCCACTTCGCGATCGAGCGGCACGACCCCTTCCTGGACGTTGACGCACAAGATGATCACGTCGGCCGCCGCGATGGCGAGTTGCACTTGCTCGAACGCGGCCTTGGCAATGACATCGCTGGCCCTTTCCCGGCGCAACAAGCCGATGCCCCCCGTATCGACCATCGTGAATGGCCGCCCTTCCCACTCCGTCTCGGCGCTCACTCGATCGCGCGTCACCCCCGGTTCATCGTGGACGATGGCAATGCGCCGGCCGACGATGCGATTAAACAGCGCCGATTTGCCGACATTGGGACGACCGACGATCGCGATCAAACCTGACACGGAGTCACTGTGAAGCTTGCCGCGCGGCCGCGAAAGAAAAACCTTGTGCTTCTGGCCTGCGCGGGAGGCCGAAACCGCCGGCTAGCGTGGTGTGACCGTCACGGCTCTACAATTACGCGAGGAGACCAGGAATTGCCCCTCATCCCGGGCCCGCTCCAACGGTAGGAGCGCGACTGTGGGCGAAGCCCCAGCCGCAGCGTCATCGCAGGCAGGAGTGCGTTGGAATGCTTCAGGACATCCTCATCGTCGGTCCTGCTGCGGCTGGTCCTTCGGACACAGCCGCGCTCCATCCCTCCCGCCGCCAAGGGTGGACCCGTGCGCGGCCAAATCCATTGTCTGCCCAGCGCGATGGCCTTCACTTTGCGTTTTTGCCATAGCCAGAGTATCATATCATCAAATCAGGATATGTTGATTTTTAGGTTGAAACGTTGGAAGTTATGGCTAAAGTGGCTCCGGAAATGCGGCCCGGAGCCGCGTAGCGAATGAATTGCGCGCCGGCAACCATCAAAATCGAATGATCGCCACCAGCATAGAAAAGCTCGACCAGTGCTTGCGCGAGCGGATTGTCGTCCTCGATGGCGCGATGGGCACGGTGATTCAGCAGCGCCGGTTGGACGAGGCGGCGTATCGGGGCGAGCGTTTCCGGGATTGGCCCAAGGACCTGAAGGGCAACCATGACGTGCTCAATCTGACGCAACCGCAGGTCATCGAGGAGATTCATCGGCAGTATCTCGAAGCGGGGGCCGACATCATTGAAACCAACACTTTCAATTCCCAGGCCATTTCGCTCGCGGATTACAGAATGGAAGCCCTGGCTTACGAACTCTCCAAGGCCGGGGCGGAATGCGCCCGGCGGGCCGCGGACGCCGTGATGGCCGCGCAACCGGGGCGCCTTTGCGTGGTCGCGGGCGCGATCGGGCCGACCACGCGCACGTCGTCCATTTCGACGGACGTGAACAATTCCGCGGCGCGCGCCACGACTTTCGACGAGCTGGTGGCGGCTTACTACGACCAGGGGCGCGGTCTGGTGGACGGCGGAGCGGACGCGTTGCTGGTGGAAACCATCTTCGACACGCTCAATGCCAAAGCGGCGTTCTTCGCCCTGGAGAAGCTTTTCGAGGAGCGCCGGGTTCGGCTGCCGCTGCTGGCTTCGGTGACGTTCATTCAAGCCGGCAGCAACCGGGGGATCACCGGGCAAACGGTCGAGGCGTTTTGGAATTCCATTTCGCACGTGCCGCTCTTGAGCGTCGGCATCAACTGCGCGCTCGGTCCGAAGGAGATGCGGCCGCTGATCGAGGAACTGGCCGGCCTGGCCCCGATCTACCTCAGCACTCATCCCAACGCGGGCCTGCCCAATCCCCTGCTGCCGACGGGATTTCCGGAGACGCCGGAAACCTTCGCGCCGCAATTGCGCAAGTGGGCCGAGGACGGCTGGCTGAACATCGTCGGCGGCTGCTGCGGCACCACGCCGGCACACATCCAGGCCATCGCCCAGGCGGTGCGGGGCTTGCCGCCGCGCCGGCCGCCGCGGATCGAGCCGCACACCCGGCTCAGCGGCCTGGAGGCGCTGACGATCCGGCCGGGCATGAATTTCGTGAACATCGGCGAGCGGACCAACGTCACCGGCTCGCCCAAATTCGCCAAACTCATTCTGGCGGGCAACTACGAGGAAGCCCTGGCCATCGCCCGCCAGCAGGTCGAGAACGGCGCGCAGATCATCGACGTGAACATGGACGAAGGGATGCTCGATTCAGAGAAAGCGATGACCCATTTCCTGAACCTGATCTCCTCCGAGCCGGACATCGCGAAGGTCCCGGTGATGATCGATTCGTCGCGATGGTCGGTGCTCGAAGCGGGTTTGAAATGCGTGCAGGGCAAGTCCGTGGTCAACTCGATCAGCCTCAAGGAGGGCGAGGCGAAGTTCCTCGAACAGGCGCGGCTCATCCGCCGTTATGGCGCGGCGGTGGTGGTGATGGCTTTTGACGAACAGGGCCAGGCCGACACCCTCGAACGCAAAGCCGCGATCTGCTCGCGTTCTTACAAGCTCTTGACCGAGCAGGCCGGCTTTCCGCCGCAGGACATCATTTTCGATCCGAACATCCTGACCGTGGCGACGGGCATGGAGGAACACAACAATTACGCGGTGAATTTCCTCGAGGCCGCGCGCTGGATCAAACAAAACCTGCCCCACGCCAAAGTCAGCGGCGGCGTGAGCAACATCTCGTTTTCGTTTCGCGGCAACCAGCTCGTGCGCGAAGCGATGCACGCGGCGTTTTTGTATCACGCCATCAAGGCCGGCCTGGACATGGGCATCGTCAACGCCGGCCAGCTCGAAGTCTATGAGGAGATCCCCAAGGACCTGCTCGAATTGGTCGAGGACGTTTTGCTCAATCGCCGCCCCGACGCCACCGAGCGGCTGATCAAGTTCGCCGAGTCGGTGAAGCAAAAGGACAAGACCGAAACGGCCGAGGACGAATGGCGCCAGGGCACGGTTGAAGAGCGCCTAAGCCACGCGCTGGTCAAAGGGATCGTCGATCACATCGATCAGGACGTCGAAGAGGCGCGGCAAAAATACCCGCGCCCGCTCGACGTGATCGAAGGCCCGCTCATGGCCGGGATGAACGTGGTCGGCGATTTGTTTGGCTCGGGCAAAATGTTTTTGCCGCAAGTCGTGAAGAGCGCGCGCGTGATGAAAAAGGCCGTCGCCGTTCTGCTGCCGTTCATGGAGGCGGAGAAAAAGGCGTCGGGCAAAAATCACGCGCAGGGCAAGGTCCTCATGGCGACGGTCAAGGGCGACGTGCACGACATCGGCAAAAACATCGTCGGCGTCGTGCTGGGCTGCAACAATTACGAAGTGATCGACCTGGGCGTGATGGTGCCGTGCCAGAAAATCCTCCAGACCGCGCGCGAGCGGAACGTCGATCTGATCGGCCTGAGCGGGCTGATCACGCCGTCGCTCGATGAGATGGTCCACGTCGCCAGGGAGATGGAGCGGGAAGGTTTCAAGCTGCCGTTGCTCATTGGCGGCGCGACCACCAGCAAGGCGCACACGTCGGTGAAAATCGCGCCATCTTACCACGAGCCGGTCGTTCACGTGCTCGATGCCTCGCGCGCCGTTGGGGTCGTGGGACAGCTCATCAGCCGGGAACTCAAACCGGCCTTTGCGGTGAAGAACCGCGAGGAGCAGGCGAAGTTGCGCCAGCAGCACGAAGGACAGCAGCCCAAACCGCTCCTGAGCATCGAAACCGCGCGCCAGCGGCGAACGCCGATCGATTGGAAAACCAGCGATATTGCCAGGCCGTCTTTCGCGGGCGTCCGGGCGCTTTCATCCGATGGCAGCGCGAAGCTCGCGCCGGCCGCCGGTTCAAAAGGAACTGGGCGGGCAGGGCGGACGCCGTTGCCCATTGCATTGGAGGAAATCGTGCCGTTCATCGATTGGTCGCCGTTTTTCCACGCCTGGGAACTGCGCGGACGTTATCCCGCCATCTTCACGCACGAGAAGTATGGCGAGCAGGCGAAGAAGCTATTCGACGATGCGCAGAAGCTGCTGCAGGAAATTGTGAGCGGTAGGCTCCTCACCGCCCGCGGTGTCTATGGGTTCTTCCCGGCCAACAGCGTCGGCGACGACGTGGAGCTTTACACCGACGAATCGCGGACCAAAGTGCTGACGACCTTCCATTTCCTGCGCCAGCAAATGGACAAAGCGGCGGGCGAGTTCAACCATTGCCTGGCCGATTTCATCGCGCCGAAAAGCTCGCAACGGCCGGATTATATCGGGGCCTTCGCGGTCACGACCGGCATCGGCATCGAAGCGATTTGCGAACGGTTCGAGCGCGATCACGACGATTACAACTCGATCATGACCAAGGCGCTGGCCGATCGCCTGGCCGAGGCCTTTACGGAATTCCTGCACAAACGGGCGCGCGACGATTGGGGCTTCGGCAAGACCGAAAACCTTTCGACGGAGGATTTGATCCGCGAGAAATATCGCGGCATCCGTCCGGCGGCCGGTTATCCGGCGTGCCCCGATCACACCGAGAAATGGATTTTATGGCAACTGCTCGACGTGGAGCAAAACGCCGGGATCAAACTTACTGAAAGCTGCGCCATGTGGCCTGCCAGCAGCGTCAGCGGGCTGTTCTTTGGGCATCCGGAGTCGAAATATTTCGCCGTCGGCAAGCTCGATCGCGGCCAGTTGCTGGACTATCACCTGCGCAAAGGGATGCTCCTGCAAGAAGTCGAGAAATGGCTATCGCCCTACCTCAATTACGATCCGGATAAAGGCGCGCCCGGCGCCGCGACTGGCAGCGGACAGATCGGCTGCGCGTGCGGACGGGCGCATTGAGTTGGGTTCGGTTCTGCGCCGGGCCGAACGTCAAGGATTGTCCTTGAGCCACCTTTCAGCGCGCGCATTCACCAGCGTGAAGTCCTCTTGATTGGTGTAATGCTGTGCCTTGGGATCGACGGGGAATGGCTTGCACAGCTCTACGACCACGTCCCGCGCCTGAGACTGGAATATTTCTCGAAGGATTGCGTCGTTCATCGTGTAATCCGATGGCAATTTTGGTGATGAGTGGGACGCCCCAATCAGTTCGGCGACCTGCGCTGCCATCGTCGCTGGAAATGCCCGCAGGGCGTCGAGGATCGTGGGTCCGAACCACTTCCATCTCTCTGGGTTGAGTTGCGGGGCAGCAGTTCTTACTGTCCCAACAAAAATCAAGAGATAGCGCAAAGTCTGTGGGCAAAACTCGTCTAAACTTTGCGCCAGCACTTCTGGTTGCTTCCCTTGGAACGCGGCTTTGCACAGCGCCGCAACCCTGTCTCCGACCGCAGCCTGCTTGGCCTGGTCCAAGCGCTCGAACTGAAATGAGTCTATGTCTGTAGCCAGCCGCAGATGGCCCGGAATGCAAAGTTCGATTTCTGCCAGCACCGGTTCAATGTAATCCTGCCAGATCGGGTGATGCTGAGATATTTTGACGCAGATCACGCGAAAAGCCGATGAGTCACGGCTCGCTCTTTTTCCGTGCTTCTTCCTGAGATACTGAAAGAGACTTTTGGCCAGCGGCCACAAGTCGTCTCCCCGCGGAAGAGTGTAAGGTTGAAACAATTCAAAGATCTTTAGATATTCCAGACCCCCATCTTCAATTGCCGCCGCCAGGGCGTCGAATCCACCTGGCTGATTTTTTTTCGCGTTCATAATGGCACGAAGAACAGCCTGGTCGGAGATACCGCCCTCCTGGAGCGCCTCGCTGAAAATCCGCTCTCTGTAAACAGATCGCTGCGGGCTCGAAAAGGATTGCGCCGAATGGATCCGTTGAGGTGGGTGGACTTGGAACAGCACTTGGCTCGCCGAGCACAATACTTGTAGCAACTGTGCGACACCCCTCAAATCGATATCTTTCCCAGTAAGCTCGTTCCACTCACTCATAATCGGGTGTGCAAGCGAATCGCTCTGTTGCGAGCCACCTTCGCGTGCCCGGTGGAACTGGTCGTGACGTCTCATGAGGAAGCTGAAGACGGACGGCGCACAAACCCTAAGGCATGTCGCTATGAGCAGCTCGTCCATGTCAACTTCTCCGTGAAGTACTTCCCACGCCTCTAGAAATCGTCTTAATGTGGCTTTGAGGTTGCGGGGCGTGGCAATGACCCGGCACATCTCGATCTCCCAGTCTCCGCGGGCTGCGGTCAAGGCGGCTTTACCATCGGGTTTCATTCCCGAAAAGTCCCTGTACGGCCTCGCGTCGATGTCGTCAGGGAACTTTTCGCTGCAGAATCGTCTGGTCCGATCCACCAGTGTCAAAATTGCTTCGTCCCCTAGCTCAGGTATGTACTCTGTATGATCGCACAACCTAGCGAAGTCAATTTTCGAATCGGGCCCAGCGGTAACCACGAAGCACAGCCCGGGCACGTCCCGCATCCGCTGCAGGAGCGCTTCGATATGGGAGACATCGAATGTCGATCCAGTTCGATCCGAGTCTTCGACAACCACTACAAGGCGAGCGTCACTGGCCTCCAACAGAGGGGTGACTTTCCGGAGTTGTGCTTCCGGGGTGGTCGAGCCTAAAAAGCTAAGGATTAGGTCCAGATAGTGCGAAGCTTTTGAGAGCGCACCAGCGTACCTGGCAGGCATCCCCTGCAGGCTAAAGCAGTCAACTCTCTGGGCCAGGCAACTGACCACCTGTTTGAGCACGGCTTCCGGCGCGGCCGACGCTGAATCCAACCCCCAACAGCTCACTGCTGTAAACCACAACTTTGGCCCCCCTGATGAGGCCGCCGCCGCCCCCTTCACCAAGTTCGCAAGGGTTGTTTTCCCGCAACCAAAACGGCCGACTATTCCGACTGTTTTTCGCTTGGGATCTGTCAGGTACTTGAGGATCCGACCGGTGCGAGAATTAAGCCGGAAAAGATCATGGTCTGGATCAAATGTTGGCTCTTCCCTGGCCATCCAGTCCAGGATGGCCTCAAAAGCAATCTCGGAACTATTTGGCTCTGTTGGCTGAACTTTTCCCGTTGTCAAATCTCGTCGCTCGGCTCCATGGCGGGCAAAGCGGCGCGCAATACCCACGGCTGTCACAATCAGGGCGTAACTCAGCAACGCCGCTCCTAGGGCCGCGTTAGCCGCTGGCGGATGATGCGACGCAGTCCAAACAAATGCCAGCAGGATGGTACCCAGGACGGCCATCGGTAGCGGGGGGTATCGAAGCGTGTATGAAAGATGCTGGAATCGGAAGCCGATGATCCAGTGGATCCAGCCAAGAAGGGCAACCGCGGGTGCAAGCTCGATGAAAGGGACATGGACCGGTTCGAACAAAGAGCCAAGGGCCTTGCCAAGCCAGCTGGTGTCGGACAAGATCAATTGGCCGAGCGGGAAGCCGAGCAGCCCGAATATCGAGTACCCCGAGACGTCCAGCCACCGTTTGAAGATTGCAGAATTTACTTCAGCGCGCATACAGCCACGGTTCCACAAACGACCACGATTTTGGTGGTAGTCGTCAATCGTCGAGTGCGGCCTTGGCTTGCGTAGCTTAGCCTCAAGGTAGGAATGAGGACGGTAGCCGGGCCTCCGGTACGAAACTCGGACCTGATAGTCAAATGCCGGCCCGTGCAGCCGTTGGCCTTGCGACAGCGTGCGATTCGAAAAAATTCCAGCGAATCTCCGAACTCTATGCCTTTGAACGATCTTTCCATGATCACAATTACTGGGGCCCGATTCCCAGTCTCACACTCAATATCGTATAGCCGGTCCGGGGTCAAGCCGCAGCAGTGACGTCAGCGGCTGAAACCGTCTTGGCGGTCTCTGTTTCGCCCTTACAGGGCTTGTTTTGTTTGTTGATTTGTTGACCCAGGGCGGCACCCGCACTGGCGGGTTTGCCCTGGGCTATCGTCTTGCGGGCTTTCAGCCCTTGGGGTCGGAGACTTCGCGCGTCGGGTGCCGCCCTCTCTCAACTGCCTGCTATGGGCCATTCGATCTCGGAATGAGGGAAAACGATGGGGTTCGCGAGGACGCTCACCCTCCCGGATTGGGGAACCTCTCGATTGCGGACCGCGGAGCTTGACCACGGATGACACGGATTGACGCGGATAAAAGGTCTCTCGCATCCGCGTCAATCCGTGGCATCCGTGGTTATTTTTTGCGGAATGCGGATTTGGGAATGGGGAGCCGGGAATGGGGGGAAACGTCCACAGAAGCAAACGAAACGAAGGGAATCGGGGAACATGGAATACCCGATTGCGGGTTGAGGTGCTTGAGGATCCCTCATCCCGGCGCTGCGCGCGGAAAGGCTATTTTTTTAAGCGATAGAAGCCATGAGTCCGGAAGCCACAGACGGTGTAGGGGCTGGCCGGATTGCCAAGGACCTCTCTCCACGGTCCCGTTGCATCGCTCGCCTCTTCCAGAATGAAATCCGGCTCCGTCCAGGTCACCATTACGCAGTCGCCGATTCGCGCAATGTCCAGCTTGGCGCCGATGAGGGCGACGAGGTCCAGATTGAAGCTTATGTCCGAACTGGTCGGGTTCGCTTGATGGATTTCGACTGCCAAAAGATTCGTTCCCGTGACGAGCATCGCGGGATTGACGTTCGTCTGAAAAAAAGTGGATTCATCAAGTCCTCCAACGACCGTCGAGGCCCGACTCGTGTAGGAGATAGGCCCCAAAGGCATGTTGCTCCTGAAGATTTCAACCCCATTCAAGTACACCACGCCGCCGTCGTCGCGAAGCAAGCCCAAGGTCAGTTTTTGAACCAGGGAAGCCTTGGGTACCGTAAAGGCATGCCGGTAGTAGGTCGTGATGTATTTGTTATTCGGGTCGGGTCCAAATCGGTTGGTGGTGGCCTCATCGCCGTCTCCATATCCCAGCTCGGCCGGACCGGAAGCCCAGGACCGATCATCAAAGTACAGTTGGCGCCAGAGTGATCCCTCATTCGAACCATCATCCAAATACTTCCAAACCGCGCCGGCCGGAACGAGGGCAACGCTGCGGTCGGCCTCAGATTTGGGGAGGATGTTACCGTTCACCACCAACGAAGCCGGGTTATCGTCGCAGTCGCGCAGGAACTGCACATTGTAATTGAAGCCACTCGTTCGCAGCAGTGTGTACCGCACCATCAGGTTGGTGGCGTTCAGGCCTCGCAGATTGATGTTGCTTTCAAAAGACTGGACTGCCGACCTCGGTCCGGTGGAGAAAAAAGCTTCAAAAGTGTTTCCGCCGTTGGTGCTGTATTCGCCGGTGATTTCTCCGTTGGAGAAGAAGGTCGCGAGCTGGAACAGAGAAATATTTTGGATCACAAAACCATTATCCGGGAGGAAGACATACGTAACTGTCCCCGTGGCCGGGTTATTCGCACTGGCAGCGATGATGTACGAGCAATTCAAAAAGCTGGGCAGCTCATGAATAAAAAACACACCGACGTTCAGGGCATTCGTATCAAGAGCCAAAGCCGTTCGCGGAGCATAACGGTAGCTAAAATTCGGGCCACGACCAACGGGCACTGCCGACCACCCAAGGCTCGCGACTGAAACGCCCATCGCAATGACAGCGAGCCTCCAGATGACGTTGCTCATAGCTGAACGCGACGAAGGAGAATATCCCTGGTGGATCTTCGACTGAGGAGCAACGAAGCCAGACGGCCTTTTCCCCGAAAACCCTCCGGGCGGCGGGTCTTTTGTCCGTGGCCGGCGTTGGCTCGTTCCTTACAGCCCGCTGCGGGGATGCTCGGAACTCGCCGCCTTGGCCACAGCCAAAATCCCTCGCCGCAGCGCCCCTCGTAGTTTTCAAACAGGCTCTTAGTTCGGCGAGCTTACGCCTGCGCGGGCGGCAGTCAAGCTGAATCCTGGCAGTCTTTGGCGGAGTTCGGCCGGGCGGTGCCCGACTTCTCAGCGGCGATGCGAGCGGGCGCGGGCGCGCAGTCCCAAAACGACGAGGCGGCCGTTAGTTCGACCGATTTTGTCAGGCGGATGTATCGGCATCATAAACGCGACTCCACCAGCCTGTGGCGGGCCCTTCGTACTTGAAAAGCACTATCTTCCTGCCCAAGTCAGTATCGGTGACAACCGCGGTGTAAATGTCTGGAAGATCGCCAGGGATGCGGACCTTTCGCACCTTCAATATCCTATGCGTCGTCACCTGGCCGCGCTCGAAACCAGTCATTTGGAACACTCGCGAAACTAACTGCTCGGTCGAAGCGGTCGCCGGCAGACCAAGGCTTGGGGACTCGCCGTTCCGCCAAAGCCCATGAGATGATGAGAGCCTGGTACCGAGACAGTCAATCGGATCGGATGTCGTGGCGCACCCAACCAGGAGCGCCGCCAGGATTGGAAAAAGCGCCAAACGCATGATCTGGCTAAGAGCGTGTTTTAAAAATCGCCCGGTCAGGGGACCGGGCCTACAGGGCTTCGTGATTTTGGCCATTTCCCGTAGGCCGCGTGCCCTCACGCGGCGTCCACCGACAATTTTAAAAGACGCTCCAAGCATTGACCTGAGCTTTGTGCAGGCTAAATGCGATGGTTTGCAGCCAATTCCCATCACAGCAGGAAGAATGGCGTTGCGACAAGCCACTCGTCCAGCAGGATTTGGGCTCATGTTTTGGCCGCCGGGCGAGCAGCAAGGACTGAAGCAGCCTATTCCCAATCCGAAGCTGTGCTGACTGGTGCAGGCCCGCAGGGCCAACTATGGCGCGTCGCTGTTCAGGATCTCGATGCTGAATTGAGGAAAACACCGTTCGGTTGCCCAATGGTCAAAGGCTCTGTTTCGCCCTTACAGGGCTGGTTCTGTTTGGTGGTTTGTTGACCCAGGGCGGCACCCGCAGCCGCGGGTTTGCCCTGGGCTGTCGTCTTTCGGGCTTTCAGCCCTTTGAGTCAGAAGCTTCACGCGTCGGGAACTATCGCAGAGAATCAGCCCCGGATGGGCCAAAGCTGGCAGAGTTGACGAGAAAACCACAAAGGCTTACAAGACCAACTATGGCTGACCCCTTGATCGTTAAGCGTCCAAGAAGCGCTTCGCCGGTTGCCCAAATCGTCGTCGGCGTCCTAATCCTCTTCCCGTTGATGAAGCTCTACATTTCATGGCGGCAGGAGACCGACATCCATTCCAACAATCCGGCCTTGAATCTCACAATGCACGTGTTCCTCGTCGTGATCCCACTCATTTGGGCGGCGCTGCTGGTGTACAAGCCGCTTCAGTTTGAAGCATCGGCGGAGACCCAACTTGGTTATTCAGGCTACTTCAGCGCGATCGGGGCTGACTGGTGGATGTCGCTGATGATGTGGGCTGCCGCTGCTTTCGCGAGCGTTGTCCTGGGCCACAATTTGATCACCGAGTACATGCCTCATCCGGAGACCCTTTCCACCAGTCCGGCCATGGCTGCGGTAACGATGGGAGTGTCGCTCGTACTGGGAATGGTGTACGGCATCATGCTTCGCGAGCGACCCGAGACCCGGGTGTCGGCCGAAGGCTTGCGGAATGGGCTGCTGAACTTTTACGAATGGGGGAACATCCATCATATTTCCCGGCACGGTGCGATCTATTCGATCCACCATCGGGCCAATCCGGCGCTGCCTGCCTCTTCGTTTCGACTCCGCGATTGGGAGTCGCGGGCGGTTCTGGACCGGTTCCTGCTGCAGCACAGCGTGAGCCTTTCCAACGTGCCCCAGCCACTGTTTCTGGTCGTCAAACTGGCCGTTGTCGTTGGTTTCGGACTGAACTTGCTGCTCGCCTTCTGGCTGTGGGCCCGCACGTCAATTGACGCCAGGTGGATTGTGGCGGTTTCGTTTGCGGTGGGGATCCTCGAGACGGTGGTTTTGGAACGCCTGCGGGGAGTATCCAAGTATTCCAAGTACAAGCCCGTCGTGGAGCCACAAAAGAATCCGGCTGCCGATTCGTAAGCGCCCAGCCGACTTCCTTCCCGCATCCTTCCAGCCCCAGCCTTGCCAATGTGGCTGATCTGCCTACGGTGGAGCATTCGATGGCGGAATGGGGGAAAAGGATGGGGTTCGCGAGGACGCCCACCCTCCCGGGTTGGGGGCGCGGCGCGCGGCCACTGGGGGCGGCTCAGAACCGGCCAAATACAGATTGAAGGTTGCGGATCGGGGGAAAGGGTTCACAGAAGCAAACGAAGGAAACCAAGGGGATTGGGGAATCGCCCGATTGCGGATTGAGGAATACGCAGTTTGACCACGGATTGCACGGATTGACACGGATAAAAGGGCTTTCGCATCCGTGTCATCCGTGTCATCCGTGGTTAAATCATGCGGAATGCGCGTTGCGTTTGGACCGCCCTCATCCCGGCGCTGCGCGCGGTCGAGCCGGGAGAAGGACGTCGGGATGGCCCAGCACCTGCTCTTATTCGGCCGCGCTGCGGGTGGTTCTGCGGACACAGCCGCGTTCCCCGCTTGTGCCTCGCAGGGATGGGAAACGGAGCCGATTGACCGGGCGACCTCGACCGGACTGTTGAGCTAGAAGGGGTTATCAAATTTCTCACTGTGAGAAATTTGATTTTGGGCGCTGCCGCGAGGGGAACAACCAGGGAGGGCTAAAATTTTTTCGTAGCCTCGCCATTCCTCTGGTCGCCGACGATTCTGGGTTCGTGAGGTTAGGCTCCAATTCCGGCGTCCCTTGCGGGACGCTGGAGATGTTTGGGGCGGCTTTCCAGGGCGTTGCCCCTGGCTGCTAAATTTCCGGCGGTCCCTGCGGGACAGGGACCGCACCGGGTCTTAACCCAGCCTTGAAAGGCGGGGCTATTTTCAAGGGTCGCTTCGGGCCCGGGGGCATTGTAAAGAGTTAACTGAGACACAGTCGTAACTCCTTCTGGCCGTGGGAGTTATCAAATTTCTCACTGTGAGAAATTTGAACCTCGTCGCGGCCCCGCAGCGTAACGGCCCGGAGCGCGGCTGTGTCCGCAGGACCAGCCGCAGCATTGCCGAATGTGCGGACGCCCGGAACCACTCCGACGCGCTGCTGTCGGCGCTGGCGCTGCGACTGGGGCTTCACCGACAGTCGCGCTCCGACCACCCGAAAGCGGCTCGCAGGCGCGGCCCAACGCGAGGATTGTAAAGAGTTAACTGAGACACAGTCGTAACTCCTTCTGGCCGTGGGAGTTATCAAATTTCTCACTGTGAGAAATTTGATATGTACTTGCAGTCGAGGCAGTTATAGAAACGCATCTTTCTGGATCGGCATTTTGGTTGTAAGCTGTTGAGGGCGAGGATCTTCGGAGTGCAGGAAGAATGCAGAATGCAGAATGCGGAGTGTGGAGTGAATTAGGCATGCAGGGGCTCAAGCGGGGAATTTTAGCCACTGATGGGTCCTACGGACGGTCACCATCCGCAATGAACACGGATAGCGGAGGGGCCTAAGATGGGGCTCAGCAAGATCCTACGGACGGTCTATAATTCGGAGGGGCGAGTTCCACTAGTTCCGTTTCCTTCCCATCCGTGTTTAATCCGTGGCTAATAATCTCTTAATGGTCATTCGATTGCGGGTTGCGGAATGCGGCAGCGACGGTTAACTCAACTTTTTTCATCTTTTCACGCCAAATTGCCCACCGTGGGTTAGGCGCCGAGCGGGGACTGTGGTAGGATCGCGCTGGTATGGAAATTAAAGGCAAATCAAGGTAACTAAAGGCAACTAAAGCTTGGTGCTGCGCACGGCCACCAGTCGAAGGGACGTGACAGAGGAATGAAGAAGGAAGAATGCAGAATGCAGAATTAAACGGCGGTCGATGCGGACAACTCGGCGCGGCGTCGGGCCGCTTTGATGTGAGGGTTGGAGATCGGGCGGGGCGTGGCGGGGTCAGGTCCCGGAATGGGCATTTGAATGCGAAAATGTTCGCTTATATTCGCTTATGTTCGCCTATGTTCGCTTATTTGGAAAAAAAATGTTGCGAGCACCGCGCGCGGCCAGCGCTGCGCGCGGCCACTGTGCGGAATGCCGAAAGTACGAATTAGGAACGCAGGGTAAAGCAAGGTAACTAAAGGCTATTCAAGGTGTTTCACCCTTACAGGGCTTGTTATGTTCATTGGTTTGTTGACCCAGGGCGGCGCCCGCATTGGCGAGTTTGCCCTGGGGTAAACACCCCATCGAGCAATCCGGTTCTGTTCCGCCGCGCCTGGCGCGACCGTGAAAAAGGAGCAATCCCCCGGCATGACTTTCGCGGCGCTGCCTCACCAGATCTTAACGTTGACTTGGCGCCGCTTGGTTCTTAAGGTGGCGAGGTTCTCCAAACGTTTGCCCCAGAAACCGCCGATATATCATTCTGCCGTGAAATCAACCCCCCTCTTCCCACCCATCGTCCTGCCGCTGATCGCGCTGCTCGCCTGCGCGACCATTGTAGTCGTGCCGCGCGCGGCGGCGGCGCAGTTCGCGGGCTTGTGGCGCGCCGGCAGTGACGCCAATTACGTCAATTACGGTCTGGATGCCGCCACCCTCTACAACCTGGCCAACCAATACCACACTAATGGCGCGCGCCTGGTCAGTCTCCGCAGCTACCTCGACAACGGCAATCGGGTCTGGGCCGCCATCTGGCGCGGCGGGTCGGACGCGGAATATTACAACATCGATCGAACGTGGTCCGAATTCACCGCGCTCTACGCGCAACGTTTTGCCAGCGGCCTGCGCCTCGTCCAGATCGAGACGTACCTCAACGCCGGCGCGCGCTATTGGGCCGGCCTTTGGCGGTCGGGCAATGATGGCGAAGTCTTCTATGCCGGGCTGAGTGTGGATGCACTCACGGCCACGAATAACATCCTCGGCTCGCAAAACCTGCGCCTGATCGACGTGGAAACCTACGTCGATGCCGGCGCGCGCTATTGGGCCGGCCTTTGGCGCAGCGGCGCCGACGATAGCGCGTTTGCCAGCGACCTCACGGCCGGCGGCCTGGCGTTCGTGAATTTCTTCCGTCACGCCCAGGGGATGGAGATGATCGACGTGAAGAGTTACCCGGACACCAACGGAGCGCAGTTATGGGCCGCCGTCTGGCGCGCGACAACTAATCCGACTACTCCCGATCTCACGATGGACTTCGAGAAATTGAACGCTGAAGTGGGCGAGCGCTTCGCCGCCGGGCAGCGCATGTTCAACTTGAGTGTGTACGACGTGCAATGCGATGCCTCCTGCCGCAACACCGTCGTGGCCCCGGGCGCGTACAATTACGGCATCACGCGCACCGCGCTCCATTGCAACAATCCGCCCGGCAGTTGTCCGGCCCCGCCCAACGGCTCAGTCGTGTGGTACAATTGGCCCGTGGACGTGACTCCCAGCGCCAATTACGTTCGCCTCTCGGCGGTGAACGCGCCGGATCAATTCCTGACGCTGCCGTTCATTGATCCGCAGGTAAAATTCCGCGCCGGCTGGCGTTACAGCAGTGGCGACTGGCACCATGCGGTTGATTACAGCCGCGACGACGCGGCTACCTTCCATGCGCGCGCCGCCGCGCCGGGCGAGGTCATCTTTGTTGGCTGGGACACTTGGTCCGGCAACACTATCATCCTCAGTCACAACCGCGGCGGGCCGAAGGACAATTACCGCACCATCTATATGCACCTGCGCAACGGCGCGGCGAACGATTGCACCAACGCGTGGAACCTCACCATCCCGTGGTTTGCGACGCGCCCCGACCTGGCCGCCGACAAGACGAACTATCTCGCGCTTCTCAATGCAACCGGTTGCACGCAAAACCCGGCCACCCGCAATCCCGATCCCACCTACTGGGGCCTCGACACGGACAAAATCCAGGTGAGCGTCGGCCAGCAGGTCGAGCGCGGCCAGTCGCTCGGGTGGGCCGGTGAAACCGGGCCCGGCGGCAACCGCAACAAAGCTATTGTCAATACCCACCTGCACGTCTTCTTCGCCCATCGCGATCCCGCGGACGGCAATTGGTATTTCTTCGATCCCTACGGCATCTACGCGCTGCCGAATTGTTATCCCCCTGGCGTCACCGACGATTTGAGCACCGATTGCATCCGCTACCCCATCGCCTGGCAAGGCGCCCGTCCGCAATATCCGCCACCGTTCCTGGAATACGAACACGTTACCCTGGGCTTCCTGGGAAATTGGCTGCGGCTGTCATGGGAAGGTTCCGCGGCGCGCCTCTGGACCTCGCCCAACTTGGCCGACGGCCGTTGGGCGCCGGTCTCTGCAACGAATAATCCCTACTTCGCCCCGTTCACCAGCACGTCCTCCTTCTTCCAATTGCGGAGATGATCTCCGGTGTAGAGTCCCGCCATCGGTTGATGCGGTTATCATGCTCGCCTGCTCGTGATTGAGGAAGGGGGAAGCCTCGCCCGAATCGCTCCTGCTGAGCCGGCGCGGGTAAGAGGGGATATTCTACTGTGCGGCCCGGACCGCGCGCCTCAGCGCTGAATCGGGGTCTCGGTGCTGATAGTCTGAACCACGCCGTTCTTGGTGTTCTTCGCGCTGGCGGCCGAGATTTTCGTCCACAGATACGTTCGGTTCGTATCGGACAGGAAATAGAAACCAGTATTGACCGGCAGATCTTTGAACTTCGGCTGCTGCGCTTTGGCTGGCTGCTGTCGGTCCGGCGAGTTTGGCGCGCCGGGCTGTCCGGCGCCGCCGGGCGCTGGCGCGGGATAACTTTTGGGGAAATAATCTCGCGGGCCTTTATACTGCGCCTGCCCACTCGGTCCGAAAAACGAACAGGCCACTGTCGCGATGACGCCGATTGCGAAAGTTTTCATGCCTGAATCATCGCCTTCCCGCGCAAAATAGCAACTCCGAAGGCTACGCTACCGCGCGGTTCCGCTTTATTCGCCCCTCCGAAAGCATTTGAAAATTTCGCGAAATGGTTGAGGTTGATTCGTTTTGAAGCCAGCAGCCGACAACTTTTAAACCCATTTTGTCTTTGGACGTGAACACCTTGATTCTGGCTTTCCTCGACGAATGAGAACTGGACGTGGTATGAGCGGCGGGGTTGTCGGCGGCGGTTGGCTGTTGCGGGCGGGGCTGTGGGCGGTGGCGTTGGTGGTGGTGACAGGGGAGGCTGGGGCGTGGGACTTTGTGATCGAGGCGGAGGACTTCAACTACAATTCAGGGCAGACGCAGAGCGGGGCCAACACGATGCCGTATTACGGAGGGGCGTACAACACGCTGGGGGCGGTGGCCAACGTTGATTACGCCAACAACGACGGGCCGGACTCGGTCCAATATCGGCTGGGGTTGAGTCCGAACGTGGACCTAACGCCCAACGCGGACTACGACCGGAACGGGTGGACGGTGACGACGAACTACCGGATTGGCTGGATCGATCCGGGGGTTGGTGATCTCGGAGATCATGTACAAGCCGGCGCCGCGGGGCGATCTGCGCAACCTGGAGTATTTGGAGCTATACAACTCGAACCCGTTTTTCGAGGACCTCAGCGGGTATCGGATCAGCGGGGACATTGATTACACCTTTCCGAGCAACACGGTGCTGGCCGGGGGCGCATTTGTGGTGGTGGCGGCGGCGCCGGCGGACGTGCAAGCCGTCTATGGGATTGGGAACGTGGCGGGGCCGTACAGCGGCACGTTGAAGAAGAGCGGGACGATCCGGCTGCGCAACAATGTGGATGCGATTTACCTGGAGGTGAACTACGGGAGCAGTGCGCCGTGGCCGGTGGGGGCGGATGGGACGGGCCACTCGATCGTGCTGGCGCGGCCCTCCTACGGGGAAGGCGACGGGCGGGCGTGGGCGATCAGCGACGTGGCGGGCGGTTCGCCTGGCGTGGGGGAAGCGTATCGGCCCAGCCCGTTGCGCAACGTGGTGATCAACGAATTTTTGGCGCACACCGATCCGCCGCTCTATGACTACATCGAACTTTACAACCATGCCAACCAGGCGGTGGACCTCTCCGGCTGCATCCTGAGCGATCATCCGGTGACGAACATATTCATCATTCCGGCGGGGACGATCCTGCCGGCGCGCGGATTCGTGACCTTCTATGAGACCAATCTGGGTTTTGCGTTGAAGGCGGCGGGGGAGACGATCTACTTCAAGAACCCGGATGCGTCGCGGGTGTTGGACGCGGTGAGCTTCGAGGGCCAGGCCAATGGGGTATCCAGCGGGCGCTCCCCGGATGGGGCGGGGGAATTTTACCCGCTGGCGGCGCGCACGCCCGGGGCGCCCAACAGCGGCATCCTGGTGCGGGACATCGTGATCAACGAGATCATGTATCAGCCGATTTCCGGGGATGCGAACGATCAGTACGTCGAACTGTTCAACCAGGGGCCGACCAACGTGAATATCGGGGCGTGGCGGTTCATTGCCGGGATCAGTTACACCTTCCCCAGCAACACGGTGCTGGCTTCGAGCAATTATCTGGTGGTGGCCAAGAACGCGACCAACCTGATGGCGCATTATCCGAACCTGAACCTGGCCAACACGCTGGGAGATTTTGGGGGCGGGTTGGCCGGCAAAGGGGAGCGGCTGGCGCTGGCCTGGCCCGACCAGCAAGTCAACACCAACACGCCGGGGGCGTTCAAGACGAACACGGCGTACATTGTGGCCGATGAAGTGACGTACGGAGCAGGGGGCCGGTGGGGGCAGTGGGCGGCGGGGGGTGGCAGCAGCCTGGAGCTGATCGATCCGCGGAGCAATCACCGGCTGGCCTACAACTGGGCCGACAGCGATGAAACCGGCAAGGCGCCCTGGACCAACATTGAAGCGGTGGGCGTGCTGGACAACGGCGGGGGCTACAACGGCGGGCCGATCGATCTGGTCCAGATCGGGCTGTTGGAGGCGGGGGAATGTTTGGTGGACAACATTGAACTGCTGCCGGGGACCAGCGGAGCGAACTACATTGCCAATTCGGACTTTGAAAGCGGACTGACCGGCTGGACGCCCCAAGGGTGTCACAGCCGTTCGAGCCTGGAAAGCACGGGCGGTTATTTGAGCAGCCATTGCCTGCACATTCGGAACAGCGACAAACTCTGGACGGGGGACAACAGCGTGCAGGGGGCGCTGAACAATACGACCCTGGCGGCCGGGCAGACCGCGACGCTGCGTTTCAAGGCGCGCTGGCTCAAGGGCTGGCCGGAGCCGTTGATCCGGGTGCACGGCAACTGGCTGGAAGCGACCGGGCCGATGGCGATCCCGGCCAATTTGGGGACGCCCGGCTTGCCCAACAGCCGGGGGCGGGCCAACGCCGGGCCGGCGATTTACGAAGTGAGCCATGCGCCGAGTCTGCCGGCGGCCAGCCAGAACGTCACCGTCACCGCCCGGTTTCACGATCCCAATGGGCTCCAATCGGCGACGCTCTACTACCGGATCGATCCGGCCAGCACGTACACGGCGGTGGGATTTGTCGATAACGGGAGCGGCGGGGACGGCCTGGCCAATGATGGGATTTACAGCGCGAGCATTCCCGGGCAGGGGGCCGGGACGGTGGTGGCGTTTTACATTCAAGCGACCGACGGGCTGGGGGCGACGACGAAGTTTCCGGCCGATCGCAACGACAACAACCTGGCGCGCGAGGGGGTGATTTGCTTTGGGGACGCGCCGCCGACGGGGGCGTTTGGCAGCTATCACTTGTGGCTGACCCAGGCCAACATCAATCGGTGGATCAGCCTGGGGGACCTGAGCAACGAGTCGATGGATGCGACCTGGGTTTATGGGAACCGGGTTATTTACAACATGACGGCGCGTTATTCGGGCAGTCCGTATCACCAGCAATTTAATTCGCCGGTGGGCAGCCCCTGCCACTACCGGTGCGAGATGCCCGAAGACGATCAATTTCTGGGGACGACCGCCTTCAACAAGATTCATGCCCCGGGCAACGGCCCGTATGACGACGACACCATTCAACGGGAGCAGACTTTGTACTGGATCGCGCGCCAGTTGGGGTTGCCCTGGAATTACCGGCGGTACGTCAATCTCTACGTGAACGGCAACCGGCGGGTCAACGGGAGCGGCACGGGGATGATGGAGGACACGCAGGTGCCCGACGGCGACGTGGTGAAGGAGGATTTTCCGACCGACACCAACGGGGACTTGTACAAGCTGCAGCCCTGGTTTGAGTTTGACGTGAACGGGTCGGGCTTCAGCAACAACTCCTGGTGCCTGCTGGATGTGTTTACGACCAGCGGCGGGGTGAAGAAGCTGGCCCGCTACCGGTGGAATTATTTGATCCGCAAAGTGGAGAACTCGGCCAGCCGCTACACCAACGTGTTCAACCTGGTCGATGCGGCCAATCTGCCGGCCAATTCCCCGCAGTTCATCCAGGGCCTGGAGGCGCAGGCCGACGTGGAGCAATGGCTGCGCACCTTCGCCTGCTCGCATTCGGTGGGGGACTGGGACCACGTCGGCACGCAGAACGCGCAGAACATGTATGCCTACAAGCCGACGCAGGGCAAATGGCAGATGCTCTTGTGGGACTGCAATATCGTGCTGGGCAACGGGTCGTGGGGGCCGGGGCAGAACCTGTTCACCATCACCGGCGGCGATCAGGGGATGGCCAACATTTTCAACACCACCGTTTATCAGCGCGCCCTCTGGCGGGCCTACAAGGAGATCGCGACGTTTGCCATGGACCCCAGCCGGATCAACGGGATGATGGAGGCGAAGTACGCCGCCTTTCTGGCCAGCGGCATCAACGTCGTCTCGCCGCAAGCGTCGGTCGAAGGGTGGATTGCCGGCGCCCGCTCGAGCATTCTGTCCCAGGTCGCGGCGGCCAACGGCAACGCGGCGTTCGCCGTCAATGGCCCCACCAGTTTCAGCACCAACAACAATCTGATCACGCTGAGCGGGACGGCGCCGGTCGAGGTCAAGACGATCACGGTCAATGGGGTGGGGTACCCGGTGAGCTGGAGCGACCTGGCGACCTGGAACCTGCAGTTGGCGCTGGCCGGGGGCGTCAATGCGATCACCATTCAGGGCTACGATATTCACGGCAACCTGGTCGGCGGGGCCACCGCCAGCCTCACCATCAATTACACCGGGCCGGCGGAGCTGGCGCAGGCCCGGGTGATGATCAACGAGATCATGTACAATCCGGTGGTGGTGGGAGCCGATTTTGTCGAGCTGTACAACGCCTCGACGGTGGAGGCGTTCGATCTATCGACTTATCGGCTGGACGGGACCGATTTCACTTTTCCCGGCGGCGCGATCATCCGGCCCAACGGATTTCTGGTGGTGGTGAAGGACCCGGTGGTCTTTGCGATCACCTACGGCAACAGCATCCCGATTGCGGGGGTGTTTAACGGGAACCTGGACAACAGCGGCGAAACCCTGAAACTGGTCAAGCCCGGCGCGACGCCCGCGCAGGACCTGGTGATCGACGAAGTGACCTACGGCTCGACGCCGCCCTGGCCGACGGCGGCCGACGGCTTCGGTCCGTCGCTCCAACTCATCGATCCCACCCAGGACAACCGCCGGGTCGCCAACTGGACGGCGGTCACGACCAACACCCCGCCCCCGCCTGTGCAGTGGCAGTATGTGACGGTAACCGGTGTGGCCGCGAGTTCCTCGCTCTTCATCTACTTGCAAAGTGCCGGAGACGTCTATATCGACGATGTTACGCTTGTGGCAGGGAGCGTGCCCGACGTCGGGCCGAATCTTTTGGTGGACGGAGATTTTGAGTCGGGTTCGCTCAGCCCTTGGGTGATTGGGACCAATGGCAATAACTCGGCTTCGGTGGTCGCCACCGGCCTGAAGCATTCCGGCAACTATAGCCTGCACTTGATCGCCTCCAGTGGCGGCACTACAACCAGTTCGGCCATTTATCAGG